>Ga0315914_1001223_pt1 | contig 37509 bp, 19 predicted proteins | sample MpolenodulesMG_FD_203920 | JGI IMG/M metagenome (GOLD analysis project Ga0315914, IMG submission 203920) | Medicago polymorpha root nodule microbial communities from Los Angeles, California, United States - elongated nodules | ecosystem: Host-associated > Plants > Roots > Nodule | place: USA...
CATAAACGGGTTTTTCATAAACTACCTTAAAAACTTATAAGTAATACATAAAAACTTATTTATTTGCATAAACTGTTTTATATAAGCTCTAAAATAAGCTAATCCAAACGGGCCCATAGTCCATAAAAAATTGATTCTACTTTAAATGGACCCCATAAGTGGACAATGAGATTAAACTTCTCATATTAGTCGGTCCTTAAATCAAATACTGAGTTTTAAAAAAAAACTTAAAATTCCCTAAAAAAAAAAACTTAAAATTGTCAAATGACTTAATTATTGTGAAAGGGAGGGACTATGCTATAATGTATAATAGAATATATTACCTTTTCTGATCTATAAAAAAATTATTAACTTGCTATAGTATCCAATAGCCTCTAACCCTCATTTTGCGATTGATATATGTAAAATTTAATTAAAATTGAAACTTTCACTTTAAGTTTCTTCACCACAATTTCTTTCTTAAAAAAAAAGTTTCTTCACCACAATTTTTATTTATTGGTTAAAAAGATGTAATCAATGATATATTTTAAACTCTAATTTTTTTTTTATATATTTTTTTAAAAAAAGCTTGTGTCAATTTTTAAAAATAATATATTAGAATATTTTAAAATTGACTTTGAATTAATTTTTTTTATAAATTATACAATGAATATAGACGTGTTTTTCATTTCAATTAAGAAAATCAAATTTATTTAAAATATGAATATATTTTCTAATTCAAATTAAAACTTGATAAATTAAATTTGGATATTATAATTATTATTAATTGTTTAAAAACTAAAAGGAGGAATAATTATTAATAATCATGCACTAATGATCATTTTACAAATGTCTGATGCGAAATTTGAAATCTCTTTTGAGATTACAACCTCAAACGTTTACCACTGAATTTCAACCTCATGGACAACTATTATTGTTCATTTATTTTAATTAAATATAATCAATAGAATACGTGGCTTTTGTCTACAAAATATAGAATACGCGAACAAGCACCATAATGTAGGTATTTTTTTATCAAGTAATCTAGTGGTTATTCATCTTTTTAAGGTGAATAAGTGGGATTTTCGGGGTTCGAACCCCGCCACCTGCATATAATATGCATTGTTCATACCAACTGAGTTAAGCTCAAATAGACTGAATGTAGGTAATTTGATCATATCAATTTGTAGGTTTCTTTCCTTAAAATAATGTGGATTTATTGACAAATATTTCCATATAAATTTTCTAAATTTTTTTTTGTATAATTTAATTATGTTTATTATTTGTTACTAAAATTTAAAAATAAACAATAATGAATTAGGCTTGTATTTGGATGCATATGGAAGGGACGGTTGGATATTAACATGTTTAGAATAATCATCGTTTTTTACCATTCCTTAGAGATTTGCATAAATAAAAGAGTGAGAATATTATATTAAAAAAATGTAATTAATATCATCATCATTATATGACAATTTCTATTGTAACTCTAAAATTCGAGTGTACCGATGCATCTATCGTTAAATTAATAGTTAAATATTTGCTATCATTTACAAATAACTAAATATATTCATCGAAATTGTCGGCTAAATAAAATTTAATGTTTTTGATTTTTTTTACTCATAATAGTGAGTATTGATTATTTTTTTTATGATAAAATATAAAAAAAAAAATTAGTATGATTCTTATAAAATGATACTTCCTCCGTTTCAAAATGAATGTCGTTTAACATTTTTACATACATATTAAGAAATGCATTAATTAAAAGAAAGAGATATGTTATTTTATCAAATTATACTAATCAACTATTGGTTTGTTTTTCATTAAAGAAAAAATAATACTCTGGAGGTAGTGTATATAGTATTAATTGAAGGGTACAATTGAAAAGAAAAAATTATTATTGCATTGGAAAGTGAAAGTGACATTCTGAAACAATTTTTTCTAAAACGACACTCATTTTAAAACGGAGGTAATATTTCATAAAATATAAAAATCGATAAATATCTCTTTATTTCATAAAAATGATTTATAATATATTGATATAGGAAACAAATATACCGTAGAAGCTGGTTCATTATATAGAAATTTGAAAAATACAATCGATATCACTTGGTGTATGTATTTGTAAAAAAAAAAATTTAAGAAGAGTATTAATTAAATAGTTAGATGACACAATAGGTACCTATAAACTTGCCTCAATTGATAAATATAAGGTTAAACTGCACTTTTTTTTTCCATGAGTTTCAAAATGTTGCGATTTTGGCTCCTTATAAAAAAAATTGCAATTTTGGCCCCTTTCGTCCCAAAAAAGGGGTCACAATCGCAACTTTTTGTAAGGATAAGGGGTCAAAAAACATATTTCCCTTATGTTGGGGGGTCAAAAGAGAATATTTCCCTAAACATGAGGGGTCACTTTTGCCATTTTTTTTAATAGGGAGTCAAAATCGCAACAATTTGAAACTTAGGGATCAAAAAGTGTAGTTTACCCTAATTTTAATGTATAATAACTTTCATCTGTTTTGATTTTTGTTTTTCATTGTGCTCTATTGAAGCACAAATGACTTGATTTTGTAATTATTTGAAGGTGATTCTCTTTTGCACACTTTGTACGAGATGAACCACCTCCTTGTTTAATGTTATATTCCATTTTGACGTGTTAAAAAAAAAAATGTATAATATATACAAGGAAAAAAAATCATACAATTAGAAAAGTATAACTAATACTACACATTGAACGTTTTAATCATTTTACAATTTATTTAATTATTTTAAAACAATCCAATTAATGTGAGATGACGATAAGTCAATCATTTATCGACATCATTATAATAAAAATAAAAAATATTATAGAATAAAATATAATAAAAATAATATAAAAAAAAATCAAATAGTAAAATCGGATAGATACATGTCCGCTTTTCAACTAATAATAGACATTTCATTCATAAAAAATATAAACAAAAACAAAAAAAAAAAGATCGAATTAATTTTAAAATCTTTTGCTAATGCTTTATTACAATAAATTTAGAAATTGAAATGGAAAAGAAAATGAAAGAAAATGAAAAAGAGTTGAGTATGAGTCCAAATTCCAGAGCGAGTCCATAGGATTAGCGGGACCCACTTGATTTGGTGCACAGTTGACAGAGACGTCACAGTCTCACTCATACACACACACGCACGCTGTCTCTATTTCTTTTCTTTTCTTTACCCTCAAAATCCAATTTTTGTTTTCTTCCTTTTTGCATGGCACTCTCACTCTTTTCTTCTCTACTTCTCTTCTCCTTCTTTCAATTTCAACTCCAATTCCCTCTTCTTTTTTCTCTCCTTTTTCTTTCCCTCCTTCTTCCTTCCATTAACCGTCACCAAAATTAGTTCAGATTCTTCTTCCAGTACGACACCGTTTTCATCGTCATCATCTTCATCATGGACTCAAACAACAATGATCCCATGGAGAATATGTATAAACTCTAATTAATCTCTTTTTTCTTCATTTTTTTCATTAATTGATTTCGATTTTGTTTTTTTTATTTTTTATATAGGTTGCGATACTACGTGCTTGAATATTTGACGAGAACCGGAAGACAACACGCCGCTTATGTTTTCATGAACGAAGGAAATGTTCCTGAATTTGATCCCATTGGTAATCTTATTTATATATTCATTCATATATATACTTAATTCGTCGATTTAATTCATTCATATCTAAATTCTCGTAATGATCAAGTTGTTGCTGGTGTGATTTTGGCGGCAGCACTGTTTGGTGATTTGGATTACTTAAAATTAAAATAAGGTTAATTATACGGTTTTTTAATTGGTATTAGTAGTTTTCAAATTGTACTGATTTGGTGTATTAGGCGTTTGAGTTTGATATTCTTCATTGTTAAGTTATTTGAAATTGAAACAGTGTTAAAAATATTAATAATCAAATTTAAGTTTTTTTGTTTTTTTTATTGCTGCTGATTAATTAAATATAGGGTTTGCTTAATTGGTACTGGTTTCCAAATTGCACTGGTTATTTTTTTTTGGTCAAGTAGCCTAGCGGCCGGAGAAATTCACCTTAAAGGTGAAATAGTGGGGTGTCCGGGGTTCGAACCCCGGCCCCTGCATACATAATGTATTATCCCTTATCAAGTGAGCTAAGCTCATGGGGACAAATTGCACTGGTTATTTATTTATATTGATTTTGTTTTTTCATTGTTAAGTTATTTGAAACTGAATCAGTATTAATAATCAAATTTAAGCTTTTTATTGCTAGTGATTAAACTAGCAATAATTGATTGATGAGCTTGCCTTGAGATTAATGTTGCACCGATGCAGGGGAGTTTATATTTTGGGGGTAAATTGTTATATACTTGATTGATGAGCTTTTTATTGCACTGATGCAGGAGAGTTTATATTTTGGGGTACATTGTTATATAATTGATTGATTGATGAGTTTGCTTTGAGATAATTAATTGTTGCTCTTTTAATCATGAATTTAATTTTGATGTACTTTTAGATCAAATTATATATTATTCTGAATATTGCTGGAAATTGATTGATTTTTAGTATTGATATTGATGTAGTAAATCTCCTTGGAAATTGATTTTATACAGGCAGGGAATTTATGGGTTCAATGCTTGATTCTTCGGGTGGAGTACTACTGCATGAATGGTGGTCTATGTTCTATCCGGTATTTGATTCTATTCGAAGGAGGCATCAAGAGTCTAACCCAGAGCCCTCTAATAAGGTGGTATCAAAATGATAATTGATAAATCTTATTTTCTGTTTACCCCCATGTTTCATCCTAGCAACTCATTCATTGCTCATCAATTTTTAGGTCCAAAGAATAACCAATGCTGCAAGGAATAATCCCTCTTTTAGAATTCCTCAAATACCAAAGAATGAGCAGAGACCTCAACAATTTCAACCCAGCTCCAGCTTTAGCAATATGATTCCACCTCCAGTTGCTCATTTGATTTCTCCGAGACTGTACAATAATGATCACCTTGGAAATGTTGCTGAACAAGTTGATCCAATTTTGCTTGCTCTCATCAATGGAAATGGAAATGCAAATAACCCAAACCTCTTCTTAGGGAGTAGTTCAATGTAATTGTAAAGATGCATATTTTCAATTTTGAATGATTATCTTGTGATTATTGTTTTCTCACTAAGGCAGATCAGTATTCCTTTCAAACCCACATGTGAAATAGTTTACAATAGGTCCTTTAACCTGTAGTGAGTCTAGTGACACTATAACTGTGCTGCTTCCTCTTTCATAGGCATTGATTTGTTTTAGAATGTTACTCTCCCTGATAAAAAAAATCTGTTACATTGAAGGGAGTACATTGTTGATAGTTGCACATTTTAAATTGGTGTTACATGAAATACCCTCACTATTTCTCTTTACAAACTTTTATTTGTTTTGTCAGTCATCCATCGCAAGATGTAGGCACACAGGTCCAGCAGCAAGTCTACAAGGTATCCTCTAGTTCACCAACATATAACAACGAGAACAGGGAACTCAGTTTTTGGCATAACAGATTTATTTAATGTCATTATAAATTTTCAGGATAGTGGAGTTGGTATGCATGTGGGGTCTCCCATACCTAGAAACCCTCTGGATGTAAGACAAAAAGCAATGCTGCCTTTAGATGGACCGCATGTAACAAGTATGTCTTGAACCTATTCTCCATATTCTCCATTTGATGTAAATAATAAAATTCACATTCAATTTTAATGAAAAGATTTTTATTTCTTAGCTGATTAATGCGTAAAATATTATATTTCAAGATCTTAATGATTATTTTTGTTCGCAGATAACTACGAAGCTCCTAATTTTGTGCCAATGAATGGATGGCCATTAAATGTGAGTGGTGGATATAATTGTGGAATCTTTTGGACAAAGAATTCCATTTGTATTCAGTTTTTCTCTAAATTTCTATATATTGAAGTGTATATGAAAACTTGTTGTTGATACTACAATTTTATCCTTTTTTATTGACTGAAATTGACCAAGATTCATGGTTCTGCAGGACCAGATGCTAACTTCCATTTTGCAAATACCAAACTATGGACAGCAGCAGTGTGAAGTGTTGAACACACAAAATCAGGATGCAATCCTTACTCAAGCACTTACAAGTACTCCTAACAGTCAGACTTTCACAGTTCCTCAAAATTTTACCAGATGTAACAATCAATATCCAGAGATCCCCAAGACTGAATCAAGTAATAACTATAGGCAGGTTTGTGTTTTCTTGTCCCATCAGATGACATTCCAGAAGACATTTGTTCTGATTTTGGATTTCAGGGAAGCTCTTTATTTCTCATAATAGTGGGGGTATCCTGTAACAAAATGAAACATCGTGAAAGAAAAGCATAGTTCACAATCTTTTCTCTTTGATAGTAAAGATTGCTCGTTAGTTATTAACTTATAAGATTCAGAAGTTTAAACACTAGGGAAAGTCAAAATGATGAATTTAGTGCACAATAGTTCTTGTGGTTTTTGTCTCGGTCGTCATGGTTTTCATGAATGTATTTGACATAATGAATCCATTGTGGTTTTGTTTCCCTCTTCTTAATATAAGCTTTTGTTTGTCATTATTATTATCTGATCTGAATCAAACTACTGATGAATGTTTCTATCCCATTCTATTTTACTATACATATCGTTCGATAAAAGTGTATCTATAATATTTCAAATGAATTTGCTTTCATTTTATTGTATTGTCTTCAGCGCAAACTAATTTCATGATGATACAGCTGGTGGACCAAACTGTTAGAGCTGGAGAACCTCAATGCAAGCAGGATCAGCAAATGCAGATGCAGTCCCAAAATCTCTATGTATGGTATTCAACTCTTTAAAATTCCAAATCACTGCACTTTACCTTATTAGCAACAGAAAATGATTATTGTGTTAATGTTTCTGAAAAATATGTATACCTATTCTCAATCAGGAGAGAAGTAGGAGAAAGATAACAGCACCCGTAGCACCTAGAGAATGTGTCCCGGTAGGTTATCATAAATTTTAAAAGAAGAACCCTGACTTTTTTTCTTGGAACGGTGGAAAATTGAAGATCCTTTGTATTTGACATAATGAGATGAATATCTTGTGGCTTTGTTTCCCTCCTCTTAAAATAAGCTCTTGTTTGTCATTGTTATTATCTGAATCAAACTAGTGATGAATGTTTTCCATCCCATTCTATCTTATTATACATATCGTTTGGTGAAAGTATCTATAATATTTCAAATGAATTTGCTTTCATATTATTGTATTGTCTTCAGCGCAAACTAATTTCATGATGATACAGATAATGGACCAAACTGTCAGAGCTGGAGAACCTCAATGCAAGCAAGATCAGCAAATGCAGATACAGCCCCAAAATCTCGATGTATGTTACTCAATTTTTTAAAATTCCAAATCACGGCACTTTACATTATTGGCTACAGAAAGCGACTATTGTGCTAATGTTTCTGAAAAATTTGTATACCTATTCTCGATCAGAAGAGCAGAAAGAGAAAGATAATACCATCTGTAGTACCTGGAGAATGTGTCCCGGTAGGTTATCATAAATTTTAATAACACCCTGATATATTGTTTTTGAATGGCGAAAAATTTATCTTTTCATGAAGATCGTTTGTATTTGACATAATGAATATCTATTGGTTTTATTTCCTTCTTCTTAAAATAAGCTCTCATTTGTTGTTATTATTATTGTTATTTTTTTTTAATCAAACTAGTGATGAATGTTTCCATCCCATTCTATCTTATTATACATATCATTTGATGAAAATATCTACGATATTTCAAATTAATTTTCTTTCATGTTATGTTATTTCATTGTCTTCAGCGCAAACTAATTTCATGATGATACAGATGATGGATCAAACTGTTAGAGCTGGAGAACCTCAATTCAAGCAGGATCAGCAATTGCAGATGCAGTCCCAAAATCTCGACGTATGGTATTCAACTTTTTTAAATTCCAAATCACTGTACTTTACCTTATTGGCAACAGAAAGTGATTATTGTGCTAATGTTTCTGCAAAATATGTCTATCTATTCTCAATCAGAAGAGCAGAAAGAGGAATATGACAGGACCTGTAGCTCCTAGAGAATGTGTCCTGGTAGGTTTGCAATAAGACAGAGAAGAACCCTGATATCTTCTCACTCCAACTTGCAATGAATAATTTCATTACCATTCGTGTTGATTCAGTTTTATTTTTATTTTGTGAATTGGATTCCTGTCTTCTAATCTTTGTTCTCTCCAATGGAATACAAACTATAGGAATGTGTGGATGCAGCAGATGGAAAACCAGCAGATGAAAATGTGGATTCTTACCTGTCTATTGAAAATGCTGATGCCGATCTTAGAACTTTGCCTTTCAGCAATCTGAAACGAATTTCAGGAACAAAGAGTAGAAATCAGAATAAAGGTAAAATATTCATGGACGTATGCTATTGCTAAGAGTTCTATGTATGCAATCTGTACAGTGTGCTTCAAAATAATTGGTTGGAATTTCATATTGATTTTTAGAGATGCTAGATATGAGCCCATATCAATTTTTTCTTTTAGCATACTATCGTTTTAAAATCCTCTGGTAGTTAAATCTTGTGGTGTAGTTCCAGATGAGTTAATGTAGTCAGTGGCAAAAACCTTTTTGCAGGTTGAAATCGACTATCATAGTTTGTTAGTATATTGATATCATAATACAGGTTTTTGTATGACATACCATAAACCTAGTATAATAGCATATACAAATTCTTTTTAACCACATTCTTAGTTGTATTTTTTTCATCCCCTTAGGTAATGGACATGATGATATAACTTTCATCGACATTATTATGTGGCCTTCTTCTTGAGATTATAAATATTTATGTCTAACACAAGGATTCTGATTATTTGGCAGGGTTTTTACTCAAAGAGGTTGGATGCCTTCACTCGAGCAAAAGCAAGGTTTTGGCCAGCCATTTTTCATCAAATGGAAATTTTTTGGCAAGTGTTGGACATGACAAGAAGGTGGTTCAATCTAATCAATCTTCAAATTTAGTTTGGTCGATCCCTTCTTAATCACTGCCTGGGTTTTTCCTTGTGTTCTGAACTTATTAACTGTAGTTTGTGATGACAGGTTTTTATTTGGGACGTGGGAACTTTTCAAAGTTATGCTACTGAAGAAACACATTCACTTCTCATTACAGATGTTCGGTTTAGACCAGAGTCAACTATATTTGCGACATCTTCCTTTGATAGATCTATAAGACTATGGGATACAACCAAGGTAAGCTGTTACTTGTCACTTTCTTCTTGTCCTGATTGTCTTCATGTATATTCATAGCTTCCAACTGTTAAGAATATATGGATCATTTCCCGCTTATCACTCCTTTCCTATTTGCATGTTCATTCACCTTCTTCTTCCATTGCATTTTGTGGCAAATTTAATAATTGACTTTTTTTTTGCTTGTTTATGGTTTAGCCCACCAAATCATTGTTCAAACTTTCTGGGCATTCTGAACAAGTAATGTCACTAGACTTCCACCCAAATAAGGTGGACATTCTTTGCTCTTGTGATAACAATGATATAATTCGCCTGTGGAATGTGAACAAACGTTCCTGTCTGCGTGTAACTAAGGTCAGTTTTACGCCCACCTTTTGCTTTTGGAATAATAATATTTATAGTATATTTAATTCTATGTAACAAGCTCTTAACCATGGTCTTGTTATTTGTTCTAGAAGTGAAGAGTGAATAATGTCATTAATAAAACAATAGGAATTCTTCATACTTAACATCCTTTATTGATTTGGTAGGATTAAATCTCTAATGTCATGTACAAAAGTATGCAGTTGGTCTGGATACATTATTTTAGAAAATTGTGGTGACATTCTAGCTAGACGTGATGTACTCTTTCACGTGCTTAAACATCTGCTATGAAAATAGGAAGCCAATTAATGATAATAACATATTGCAGGGAGGTAGTAAACAAGTTAGATTCCAGCCTCTTGGGATGCTTCTAGCTACTGCTACTGGAAATAATCTCAAAATAATTGATGTTGAGACTGATAAACTTGTGTACAATCTAAAGGTAACTTAAAAGATTAATTCTTATCTATAGTATACCTTGGTACTTACCTTTCATTTCACCGCTTGAATGTTGCGTTTTGCAACATACTATCATAACTGAATTTTGTTTACTTTTAGGGACATGATAAAGATGTTCTTTCCGTTTGTTGGGATAGAACGGGGAAGTATATTGCCTCCGTCAGTGAAGATAGTGCACGAGTCTGGTCGGACGGAGAATGCATTGGCGAGTTGCATTCAAACGGGAACAAGTTTCAATCGTGCATATTTCATCCGGGATATTGTAACCTCTTAGTTATTGGTGGCTATCAGGTAACCCCTTCTTCCGTTATGTGATTGATATTTTTGCCCTTGCCTTTCTGTATACTCCTGAAGTTTTAGTTTTCTTTGGCATATATTAGAAACTCCAATTCCCTTTTAAATTTATCTACAAAACTTTGCAGTCCCTTGAATTCTGGTGTCCGACTGATGAGAGCAGTAGAACAGTGTCAGTTTCTGCACACAAGGGGTTAATTGCTGGACTAGCAGATTCACCCGAAGCTGAATTGATTGCCTCAGCTAGCCATGATTGCTTTGTGAAACTATGGAAATAAGGGCTTGAGTGTATGTTTCAGTGCCAGGATGTTAATCTTTGTGGATTTTATATGACCGTATTTCCTTTCTTGCTACATTTTTTTGGGATTGATTAGAAAATCTATAGATAAAGGACTAAAGGTTTACCGTTCCATATAATCTTACATAGACAAATTATACAACTCCAATATGTATACAAGATACTGTAGGTTGACTCTATCTAATAGAATGCACAAATGTTAGAAACTTCCGTGGCTTTATTTTCTGCTTGGAAAGAGGAAATTACATGAAACTGCACTACTGCATTTAGATTCTGCTCCACTGCTCTGGTTTTTCGTAAGAGCTTTAATTGTCATACATTTGATTTGATATCCCAATTTTCAAATTGAATAAGGTCCAGACTGGAAGTAGTATAACAGTTCAATTGTCACAAAGTAGAGTTGTGATTCCAGAACTATGCTGAAAGCAAGCAATATATTGAATAACTGTAGTAACTAAAGCAGACAGCAGGTATTTACTAATGAGCCTTGTTATTTGGACACACAACACTGCGCGCACTCCTAATCTAATTTGGTTTTCATCCGAGGTGAGAGAAAATAATGATTAAAAAATTAAAACCGTATCTGAACCTTATGGTTGTACGGTATCAGATGTCAATAGTGTCCACAAAAAATTTCTCTTTACCAATGAGAAATACTTGAGCACGGTGTTTTCATCCGTGATGTAGTTTTAATAATTGAGTCAAAATCAAGTTTTATAATTTAAGTTCTATACATAAATTGTTTACCTAACATCTATTTAGAAACAAGTTTTGAGTAATCTCTAGTGGATAGTTGAGCCCCAAAAGATTTATTTAGACATCAAAGGAGTTTAATGAAGCGTGCTTAAGGAGGAGTTAGAGTTGATGAAGTGAGTAAGTAGTGAGAGAGCGAAGAAAGATAACTCTTCATATAAGCATTTTATTCTAAAAAAAAAAAAGTAACCTTGCATATCTATAAAAAAAAAATTATGAAATTTCACATGATGAAATTACGTGACAAAAGCAAGATTCAAATGCAAGATCAAAGCTCTAACTATCTTTAAAATTACATGGCAAATGATTAAGCCAGTAATTCTGAAAATCCCTATTTGTTAATCTAAGTTGCATGAATGAGTTAGTTAAGACACGTCATATGAATTGAGTCAATATAGTCAATTTAGTAGGACTCACCTAATATATTGGGTGTGCACTAAAAACACAAGAAACAAAAGATAAAGAATAAACACACAATTTTAAGATAAAATCTTTGTATTTGGTTCTTTAACTTGTATTCTAGGACATTTGTTAGTATTTTTTATTTTTATATGTGCTTAAAATCATGAAGGATGAGTAGAGTGTCAACAATAGAGTGAAAAGAGAAGGAAAAAAAAAGTTGATGCATGTAGTTCACAATAAAATTGATAGATCTTCTTGCTTAACTGGATAATTGTAAAACATCTAGTATCCAACGTTAAAAAATTACTTATAACAAACCACTCATAGATCCTTGATAGGAAGTTGAGAAGTTTGTATGAGTTGTAAATCATAAATTTATACTATAAATAAAAAAATTTCAAGTTCATTGAAAAATTGGTGTGTGGACTATATTATAAACCATATATATCTATTATTCAATGAACATGAAAAATGAATATTTGTTTACGGTAGTGGCCGGAAGGAGTACAAGATAGTGCTAAATTGATACTCCTTCCATACCAATCTGATGTCATTTTGGTCATTTCACATATATTAAGAAATGTAATTATGTTTGTATCAGAAAGAAAATTGAGTTGTTTAACAAAATTATCTTTCATTAATATGCGAAAAATAAATTAAAGAATTGAAAGAAGAGAGAGTAATAAATAGTTAAGAGTATAATAAAAAAATATTATTGACATTGTAAAACAATTTATAATTTTGAACAATTTTTTTCCTCCGAAACGACTTACAATTTAGAACGAAGTAAATATCCAACGAAAAACAAAACACAAATACATATGACCGGTTGTATATGGTATGGGATGTATGTATTTGTTGTAATGAATAAATTTTGTAGTATTTCCACACAAACTAGATCAAGACATATATTTAACCAAAAAAATAAATAAATCAAGACATATATAATATTTTTATACATTTTTTTTTTAAGTTAACGATATCCTTAATATAAGATTGATTACAAGAAGTAGTAAAGTACATTTTGATCTCTTGAAACCAAACATCACTTTAATCTACGTAATATATAATAACATAAAAATTAAATTACTAATGGTAATCATATAGAGTATCTTAGTTCCTGTAATTCAAAACTAAATTGCTAATGTGGACCATGAAAGTAAGCTTGTTCATAGTCGTGCCCTATAGAAGGAAATAGTAGTACATTTGAGTTCTATTCTCTTTCAATTAGTCGAGTTTTCATTTCCTCATATAGCTTGAGAAGACGTTACCATCTACAAAATATATCACATCTAATTTTTGTGTTTCTTTAAGGAGGTCCATAAATGTTGACGTCATACATATAACATATTTTGTTACCAGCCTGTAAAAAAAATAAAATTCACACCCATGAGAAAACGATACTTAGTGAAAAATCCAGAATATCACTACTTTAACTTTCAATCTCACCTTTAGAAAAAATTGAATCTTTCATATAGAGTCATGCGCTGCCGGAGTGGTTCACCTCAACCAAACGCAGCTCCTACGCTATATCATTGAACAAAACATGTAAGAATCATTACTAGATAAAGCAGAAAAGGAAGTAATAAACCCAATCTGAAGATACTCACACAAGATTTGACCATAAATGCTCCAAGGTAAGAGCTATATGGAAATGTTCTCCCTCAATTTAGTGGAGAAAACATGCATCTTGTTTGAAAAAACATACATTATAATATAGTGATGTAATGTTTGGAATGTGAGTGAAGTGTGTTTATAATGTTTGGAATGTGAGTAAAAATTATTGTTTAAACAAGATGCCCAAAATTTGTGTTTCCATTTTTGAAACAAATGTGTTATGAACATGAAATTTCGGTATTGATTGCATGTTGATTTGGCTTGAATCCATAACTTGGGACATAACACACAAATCCACCTATCCTGCACCAATAATATAATAGAAATTTAAGATCAGTTTGATCAATGATACTGATACAAGTCCAATATATTTGCATCATGTAAGCAAGTTAAAGTCTTATAATCCATAATGAATGATATAAAACTTACCCTCAAACCAAAAAAATTGGTCTTTGCAGCCAAATGGGGAAGAACTTGGATCTCATCATCATTGTAATTGGAACATATGTTCTCACTCATCAAGAATATAAACTATTATTGGATCCTTTAATTGGAAAAGAGAATAATACATCATCAACTATGGAAAAAATCAGACTTAAATGTTTCAATGGATGGTTATTGAAGAACATCTTGTCATTTATAAGGATGATATGGGGATATGCAATTACAAAGTATTGGTTCATTAAACTTTCATATAAGCCATCCTTGTCGTTTTCCTTCTCAAATTTTGTGTTATCTAGCATTACGTTGAAGTTTGTAAAAAAAGCGTGAAGGGTTAAGAAATTCAAGTCAAGAATTAACACGATAAAAGACATAAGATGACAACTTCTTTGCCACCACTTATCCTTGTCGTTTTCCTTCTCAAATTTTGTGCTCTCTAACGTTAAAGTCGGTAAAAAAAAAGCATGACGTTCAAAGAATTCAAGTCAATTAGATATTCATGTGATAAATCATGTGAGATGACAACTCTTTGTAACCAGATGTCCTTGTCGTTTTCCTTCTCAAATTATGTGCTTTTGACACTAATTTACAGTTTGTAAGTAAATCATTAAGTTCAAGAGATTCAAGTAAAGAATCACACAGACAAAGCAAACACATCAGATGACAACTTCACTACTGGCACGCAAAAGCAACAACAAGGTAACATTAATGTGACATTCCATAATGGATAATTTTGCCACAAAAGTACTAGTAGAAAATGTTAAATTACAACTGAAAATTATCACATATGAAAATTAGAGATGAAAAAATATCAAATCTGTTTATAATTTTGTCGCTACGTGTTAAATATGTTTTAGTAAAAAAAATGTTAAATATGTCGCTCCCAGAGTATAGGGGTGCCTCTTTAACTTGTGTCAGGAGTCTTGTGTGCCGATCGCTTTTAATTCGAGGTCGGGAGCAAGTTTGTGCCTCATGTCTTTTTAGGTTGTTGTGATGTCTCCTTTGATAGACCGAATCTTGAGCGGTGGTTGAAGCTGATCGTTTGGATTACTATCGGGTGCCTAATTAATCACTGTTGGCGGTGTTGGTTCTTTGAAGAGTTGTCGTTAGGGGATTCAGCATTTTGAGGGTGCTAGTGGGTTTTCTTTAGGGGTTTTTGGTGTTTTTATTTTCTTTTTTTATGTAATACTTGAGATTTAATTCCCTTATATTTATAATATATTTTGCCATTCAAAAAATAAAGTTAAAAAAATATCAAGTTTTTTTCAATACAGAGACCTTCCAACATCTTAATGTCTCAGTTAAATTATATGCTTGTGTTACCAAGGTTGGCAAAAATGTTAAAATTAATACCACAGCTGACCCGTGCGTTGCACGGGTTTTATTAGAATGTGTTTATATAATATTATTTTTCTACAATGTGCTTATTATTAATTGATTTAATAAATTTGAGTACTATTTAAATTCTTGAATATTATTTATAAAATAGAAGAATTGTAAAAAGTCATTTGTACAAAGACACGACATAGTTAAACTATATAGATTTGTCTTCAATGATTAAACTTTTAACAACCTTTATACAATTGATTGAAAAATTAAAATATTTATACAATCCACACTATTATAATATTTTATTAAAAAATGTTAATGGATGTCCTAAAGACGCTATTTAAGAGTTTAAAATAATAATATTTTATAAAAATATACATTCAACCTTATCCTCATATTAATGAAATATATAAAAGCAATATAAATTTTATTAATTCAAATATCAAAATTTATTCCTAATGAAATTTTCACTTTAATTAAAAGAAAACAATTCTTTTTTTTTGGTGTACAAAAAAAAATCAATTTCAAGAAAACAATTCAATGACAAATAAGTATTCCAATTAGTCTTTAATAAAATAATAATGAAATTTTCCTAAAGGAATGTGAGTAGGCAAACAATTCCATGAGCAACACTCAAATTTACCATGTTGTTGATTTTAAATTATCAAAACGTGACTCTGCCACTTCAATTTCAAGAAGATCAAGAGCATTTTATTAGATTTTGAAATACATGTTTGCAACTCGTCTATATTCAACCTTAACCTTATATTTATGAAATATATAAAATCAATATAAATTTTATTAAATCGAATCTCATATTCCTGATAAAATTTACATCTCAATTTAAAAAAAACAACTAAATGACAAATAAGTCATACAATTATTCGTTAAAATAAAGTAATAATGAAATTTGACTAAAAGAATGTGAGTAGGCAAACAATTCCATGAACTGTACCAAATTTAACATGGTGTTGATTTCAAAGTATCAGAACGTGACTTTGTCACTCCAATATTAAGAAGACCAAGAGCACTTTCTTTAAAATTCAAAGTAGATGTGTGCTTTTACCATTAGTTACTCGGGCCTCGATGTTAATAACTCTTAGAAGAATTTGTTTAATTAAAAATGTAACATGCTTGCTTGGAATTTGAAATGAATAAGAAAAATATTCATTTTTTATATGTTTCTTTTACGGTATTAAACTTAAAAATAATAATGAAGAAAACTTCAATTTCAATGAAAAATTCAACAAAACCCTCCCTTTTCCAAAACCTACATATATGGATTCAAACAAAGAATAATTAAAGAATACAAAATATTAGAAGGAAATATATATGAAGCTTGAAGAAAAAATTTTAAAACTATTAGGACTAAAATGGAAAGGATAACATTAAGTAAAAAAACAAAATGAAGACCTTTGTAGTAAACTTGTGTGAACGCTCATAACTGGTAAAATGAGTAGAAAGTGAATGTGAGGTAACCGGTGAAAAATTATAATATTTTATCTTTTTAAATGAATTTATTGAGGTAACTTTTCTATCAGGAATCCTTCAAGAGTGTCCAAATACTAATTTATTAATTTTATTTACTAAAATAATAGTATATGAAATATTTAAAACATATAATATATTTACTTTAATTAAATTTGTGAGTGTGTAGATACATATAAAAAAAAATAAAAAATTTATAGCGCCTAGAAAAGCTACCAAAGAAATTAATCATTTGCAGAACTTTCTCTTACTTTGTAACCCAAAAAACGTCATCTGCTCTATTTGGAAACATACTTCAATGATTCAAAAGACAAATGACAATCCCCTCAATCTTCAAATTAACAACCTTATCATCTCTTGAATATATGTTATGTCTCAGAATGAGTGTAAACTAATTAAAATATAAATTCAAATATATGACATCAATATCCAAGTTTATATAATAACAAAAAAATTATTGTTATGTTTAAGTAGTCTTTTATATTAGATACAAAGTTTAAAAGAACATACAAGAACATATAATTTGTCAATCAAATAAATTTTATAAATAAGTATTAATCAATCATCATGCTAGGCTTCTTTGGAAGAAAAAAAAACCATCATGTTAGGTAACATGATATACAATAAAAATATGAAAATAATCGATTTGAACTTCTAGGCCGAGTTTCGTCAATCAATATCCTTCTTATATTACAATCACAACAACCACATCCCATGAGTAACAACTTCAAATAATTCATTTCTCAATTTGTTTCTTGCCCTTCCTGATTGATTGCCTCCAACATAAATTTTCTCTCAAATTTTTTCTAGACTTGAATGATGCAAACAATTTTTACTTGAATAAATAGTCCTTTCACAAATAATTTGTTTACGATTATTTTTAATGACATCATATGTTTACTTGAATAGGTATCCTCTAACATGAAGATAGATATTTTAAGGGATAGACAAAACTCACCTCTTAAGTACCCCTTCAAATCTTCCTCACTTTATTAACATGAACAATCATTGGTTTGCTTCCTAACATGAAGAAATTTAATTTATGTAAGTTTACTACAAAGAACAAATAAATACCGTGGTAAAAAAATGTAAAAAATGTACCACTTATCTTGTTGGTATTGCTGCACAACTTGAATATGCCAGATATGATCTCAGATCAATGTGAATGAAAGTGTCAAGGGGAGGAAAGAGATGAAAGTATATGTATTAAGCCAAAAAATTAAACACTATTTTTTTTGTGTGCATAGGCTACATTTGCAAGAATATTAAGGGACGTGTACATTGATCACATTGTAAGTAATTGGATTTTGTTTGAATCCTTTTTATTTATTTTTATAGTGTAGGTTACATTTGCAAAAATATTAAAGGACATGTGTAATATTCATCTTGTTTGAATAATTTTTAGGTGCATGCATAATCAATTTTATAAGTTTATTAGTAGATCAAGAAAAAATTTCAACTCACCTAAACTCCTTATTAAAAAAAATGGATGAAAACTAAAGAACATAAAAATAATGAAAGTTTTATCACACATTACGTACCTATCAAAGACAATGAATAGAAAGAAAAAGAAGATAAGAGTTGTTTTTTCAACAAAATTCTTCTATCTCCAAAACCTGCACATACTATCTCCAAAACGGTGCAAAGAGATTAGAATAAGAGTAAATAATTCTTTCTCGTGCAGAGAGCACACATATTTGTATATACACGCAAATTTCGTAACACAAATAAAACCATACTATTGCCCCACATCAAACTTAAAACAACATAATATATGATGATATTCTACATTGTATCCAAATTGTGCAAAATACGCAAAACAAATTATTCACTGGCCGTGGGCAAATGATACTAATCAGAAAAATTCATACAAAATAGATAAAACGTAATTTGGATTGTGGAGGGTTTGGAAGAAGTTAGGGCTAATATTCAAAACTGTTTGAAATTAAGAGGAGGGTTATATGAAAAAAAGAAAGAAGAAATTCAATTGCAGAAAGTGAAAGAGAGAAGTATGAAAATGAAGACTAAAAAAATGGATGGGTTAGAGAGAGACATGTGAGTAGTTGTTAGTAATCAAAGGAATAAAAACAATCAATAAAAAATTGTAATTGAAATGGCCTATATAGAACTCTTGGTTTTTTATATACAAATTAAAAATGATTAGAATAGCAACGAAGAAATGGAACCGGTCATCTCAAAGAGAAAATGTAACTTAAATATTAATCATGCAACATGTATAAAGTCAATTAATGGAGAGTTAATTCGTAACTTATACTATGAGAAATGAAAATGAAAAATGGTATGTAAAAGAAACATGCATTAGAGCAAGTGTCAATCTTGGAATAAAAGTACAAAAAATTCGGAGTTTTCTTAGAAGGACATGTTAGTAAAGTGTAGCTTAGAATACATGTATATAGGGATAGGGATAGAAATTATGTCAGTAAAGTAACTTTTCAAACACTAAACTTAGATATGTTATACAATAAGTCATTCTGTATTTCATAGCTATGATGAAATGTATTCAGATTATAATAAATTTATAAAAGAAATCTATTTTTAGATAATAAATATAAAAATTAATTGTTTGTAAATGATAAAACAAAATTGACAAAAAAAATGATAAAATGTTATAGTTAGCATGAACCATGGATATACTAAAATCCAAATTTAAATCTGCAGTTATCAACTGTGTGAGAGTTTTGCCACTAGTCCCTTTAAAATCATTATATATAAATAAAAATATATTTATCTTTTTTTTTTTTAATAAAAATATTATTTTTTTTTTTTTTTTTTTTTTTAAAAATTTATATATATATATATATATATATATATATATATATATATATATTTTGGTAGTGATATGTATATTTATTTGGTACAAACTATGTATTTTTGTCAATTAAAAGAAAGAAAGTGTGTAATAAATAGAAAAATCTGAAAATGAAACAAGTGGGCTCAACTGTGTTGACATGGGCTTGGTTAGGCCCAATTTGATAACATCATAAGAAAGAGAGACAAAAACCCTAATTTCTATCATCTCTGAGCTCACTCGCCGTATCGTGAACGAAGAAGCTCAGATCCAAATCCACATTTCACAATGAAGGTTACTCTCCCAAACCCTAATTTCCCTTGCTCCTTTGATTTCATTGCTCTTATGACTAAACCATATAGAAATTGTTTTGCAGTTCAACGTTGCAAATCCAACCACTGGTTGCCAGAAGAAGCTTGAAATCGATGACGATATGAAGCTGTAATCTCTTCACCTTTTCAATTTTTGTTGCCTTTCTTCAATTCACACGATTTATTTTCATGTTCATAATTTTAATTTTTTTTTGTTTTGTAAATTGTAGTCGTGCATTTTGGGACAAGAGGATCTCACAAGAGGTTTTGGGTGATGCTTTAGGCGAAGTATGTTTGAATCTAGAAAATTATTTGAATAATCCTTAAATTAATTGAGCGACTTTGATGAATGTTATATTGATTTATAACTGTTGCGTGATTTTGCTACTCGCAGGAATTTAAGGGATATGTCTTCAAAATCACTGGTGGATGTGACAAACAAGGATTTCCAATGAAGCAGGGTGTGTTAACCCCTGGTCGTGTTCGCCTCTTGCTCCACCGAGGTATAACCTCTCTAGAGTTTTTTGTTGTGTTTTTATTAATTATTATATTGAGGTTAATGATTATACTTAAAATTACATGTACTGTAGTTTGCAATTTGCATTATAGATCTTATGTTTACTTGAATGGTTCCTTTTGTTTTTAAAACTGCAAAAATTGCCCATTCTGTCCGTAAAAATTGTCGATGCTGGTTGAGTTGAATGGCTAGTTTTTCATTTTCTTAACTAGACTAGTCATTATTAAACAAAATCTTTTTTTCACTAATAGGAGACCCAAACTGGTGAATTAATTTGTATGTTGGTGGATTTTTTGTTTGGTGTATTTATTTTGGTGGCATTGAGCCATTGATGTTTTTCCCCCAAATTTGTCAGTTGCCTATATATGGGGCTGGTGACTATTTGAGCCCCGCCTCACGTTGCCCTGCCGGCCTTTGACGTGATAATCGCTGACCTGGCCTAAACATGACAGGCCTGGCTGCTTTGCCATCCCTAATGGTAGATGATTCTCTTGGCAAAGTAGCAAACCCTTGTTAAGTATTTATTTGGTAAATTTTAATTTAATGTTTGTTTGAGCAGGTACTCCTTGTTTCCGAGGACACGGAAGGCGTAATGGAGAGCGAAGAAGGAAGTCTGTTCGTGGGTGCATTGTCAGCCCAGACCTCTCTGTTCTGAACTTGGTTATTGTGAAGAAGGGTGAAAATGATTTGCCAGGTTTGACTGATGTGGAAAAGCCAAGAATGAGGGGTCCTAAGAGAGCTTCCAAAATCCGTAAGCTCTTCAATCTGTCCAAGGATGATGATGTCAGGAAGTATGTCAACACCTACCGTCGGACTTTCACAACCAAAGATGGTAAAGTTTCTTCCTGATTCTCTGTGAATAACACTGCTACATAGCTTTGGTTTTGAAAAATGGTCTTGGAGAATATCCTATTTAGTATTTATCACTTATAATATATTGTCTCCAATATCTAAGTTGGAATTTGTCAAAATCACTTGCTATTATTATATGGGGCGAATCTGGTCGGTGAAACTTTACTGTTAAACTTTAAACTTGCTGCACGACTTATGTATTGTTAATGTCGTATAAGAAATTATGCAATTCAGTTGCCCATTGTATAGATGAGTTTGGGGATCAAGACTGTACTTTTGGAAGAGTGTGTTTCCCTTGCCATCAATCCTTGAATAATTGAACGAAGCTAATTCACACTGCTTAAGATGCCGACTTCTATCCCTTCCCACTCGACTTAAAACTTTTGTTGTGTATATTAATTATGCTATGTTATGGTTAGAAGTATAGGACGATAGAACAAAGTGACTGCTGTTATAAATGTCATTAGTTAGTTAACATTAAGAATTAGTTAGTTAACATTAAGAAGTTAGTTGGAAAGTAGTTTAGTAATCGCGGAGTGAATGCAAGAGAATATTTAGTTGTTTTGAGAGGAAGATTTCAGGTTTCTCGAATAACCTGATAGATTGCTAAATAGATGAAGAGGGATATTACCGTTGCTGTTAATAGGAACCAGATTGAAAAATAGACACAATAACTGAATTGCATCAGGGATATCCCTCTGATTCTATTTTTAAATCTCCCAAAACAATTGCAAATTGACAAAACTGAATTCTCTTGCATACAATCTGCTATTGATAGACCGCTCTCAACTTATTTCCTACTGCTAACTAACTTATGACAATTATTACATCTGTCAGTTGCAACATATCCGCTCTTTTATTTGGGTTCCTTTCCTGCTTTCATAGACTTGCATGATAGGAGGTTGCCTTGTTCTATCAGAGGACTCATTTTCTAATAGAATATTATCTATGGTCATAACTATGGATCTATATTTTGTAATGGTTTCTAGTCAAAAAGTAACACGTATCTGATTGTGCAGGGAAAAAGCAGAGCAAAGCCCCAAAGATACAGCGCCTGGTCACTCCTTTGACTCTTCAAAGAAAGAGGGCAAGAATTGCTGATAAGAAGAAAAGAATTGCCAAAGCAAAATCAGAGGCAGCAGATTACCAAAAACTTCTTGCCTCCAGATTGAAGGAGCAGAGGGAACGCCGCAGTGAGAGTTTGGCTAAGAAGAGATCAAGGCTCTCCACTGCTAAGCAAGGTGTTGCAGCGTAGATTGCTTGCAGAGATGAAGTTGATGCTTCACCTGAGTTTTTGTAGTATTATTTTATGATGATGCTTTTTTTATGATATTTTGCAATTCAACAATGTTGTTTTAATACTTTTTGTGTTTGATGGATTAATAGAATTTACTTTTACCTTGATGGATTGAGTAGCTTCTTGATCTCTTCTCACCAGTGCAGTTCTTTCTGGTCCTTGCGTGTACTTGGTGTGTTCGATGTCTTATGTTTTTGAATTTTAGCAACTGTTTTAATATTTGGCTGATGGATCGATTGGTCTCTTGATATATAGTTGGTATCTATTGACTGTTGCGGTTATTTACACACCCTGTTGCGTACCTGTTGTGTTTGTAGCCTTGTTGGTCACTTGGATTGCCATTTTGAGATTCTCAACGTATACTCAATTGAGCTGAGTCATTTTTCACATTGAAAACATGTACCTACTGTGTTTGTATGCAGGGCTCATATCCTTATCTCACACTTGGATTGCCATTTTGAAATTCCTAACGTTTACTTACACAATTAAACTGAGTGATCTTTCACATTGAAAACAACTTGAATGTGATGAACTGTAAGCGGTGAATTTCAGCTTCTCACCGCGAATCAATGAGGATTGAGTATTGTTTTTTTTTTTTGTTGACGTTTGCAGATTCAGTTTGAAATGAACTAAGTGGAGCTGTTTTTGCAAACACCACACAACGAAGTTGGTTCACAATTAGGTTCGCAAACTTTTAGAGTTTTTGAGATCTGAGAAATAGGGTTATCCTTACTTTCCTTGTCTTTAGCAAAAGAGCTTTTGATGAACTTTTTAAAAGCGCTGCTCGTGCTGATTGATCTTTTAACATCTATGAAGGTGTATACATTTATTGGGTATCTACCTAACTTTTTTTTCATTTGATCTCATCAAGCTTTGAAAACAAAGCTACACGACTATCTTATGAGGTAACCGATTGTTTTTGAATCTCTTATTAGAGTGTAATGTGGAATAATCTCTTTCTGTATATTAAGAGACACTAGGAGGAATCTATGAACTAATGCATTGGTTCGGTGGAGTTTGCTTGAAACCTTAAAATGTGCTCTTATAATTTTTCTTTGGGTCATGCTAATTTGTGCTTTAAAATACAAGTTAGAAAGTTATTTTAACTTGCACCTTAGCACTTCCCTTTCTCTTAAATATCGAAACATGCTTCAAGTGCTCATTGATGACTTATGACGGAATAGGTCTAGAACACACCCACACGACTTGTAGCATGACATTTGTATAAAATTTTCATTGCTCTTACAATTATCTATGCCAACCAAAAAATGAATAGAAGAATATTAATATGCAAAGAGGATCCACAAACACAATCCACATGGGGAGCAAGAAAAGATAAGTTAGGATTACATGGGACAAGGATGTCCACAAGTTTCATTTAAAAACCATCTACCAGCAATGAAGCACGTGGCGAATATCAAGCAAACGTGGCGAACTTGGTACACATGGCAACTCAACATGTTTGCCACCTTTTACTTCTAACATGCAGTCCTCGTATAACGGTGACAAACCGTTCACTTTATAAACCGATCAAATTTCATGACCGAAATAGAACGAACACACATTTTGATCAAACACAAATATTATATTCAAAAAGAAGAAAGAAAGAAACATGGCAGCAGTGTTCATCACTAGAAACGCAATCTTCCGCTTCTCAAAGGCATTCCCTAACGTACCTTCACTCTCCCTTCCCAAACCCTCCAGAGTCTTCATTGCTTCTTCCCTTCCCAAACCCTCCAGAGTCTTCGTTGCTTCTGCGTCCAACCAATCAGACGTAAGTTAACTCCATCATTTATTTCAGTACACACTCACATTGGTCACAGTATAACTGCAACAATTTGAATGCCAGTAATAGCAATTTGTAATTGTTATTTTGCAACTAATTTTAATGTTCAATATTAATCTAAACAAGGTTTCAAAATAAAAATAAAAATTACTCTCAGACAAAATAAGAGAAAAATATAGATTAGTCTTAAAGGGATTTAATATATATGTTCTTGTTTGCTTATCATATCACAATTTATTAATTTTTTGGATATTTATTTTTTCAGTGGAGAAATGCAGCAGAAGGGACAAGAAAACCTTCAACTAATTGGGCCTATGACCATTCTTCATCAAAGACAAAACGTGATGCCGAAATAGCCGACAGAGCAAGAGAAACGATGAGTGAAGGTGTAGATTCTGAGGACATCAAACAATTTGCACGTGATGCAAATGAGAAGACAAAAGATGCTGCAGGTTCAATGTGGGAGAAAGCCAAAGAGGGAACAAACAGAGCTGCAGAGAAGGCAGAGAATGCTGGAGAGAAAGCTAGAGATTATGCCTATGAAGCCAAAGGCAAAACCAATGAAGCAGCAGGTACTATGTGGGAGAAAGCCAAAGATGGTACAAATAGGGCTGCAGAGAAGGCTGAGAATGCTGGAGAGAAGGCTAGGGATTATGCCTATGATGCAAAGGAAAGAACAAAGGAAGCTGCAGAGAATGCTGGAGAGAGTATAAGAGACTATGCTTATGATGCCAAGGATAGAACCAAGGAAGCTGCAGAGAATGCTGGTGAGAAAGCTAGAGATTATGCTTATGATGCAAAGGAAAGAACCAAGGAAGGAGCGAGTTACATGGCTGATAAGACAAAGGAAGGAGCTGAGAAAACAGCGGAGAAGACGGGGGAGGTTGCTGGGTCGGCGACTGAGGCTTTGAAGAGTGCTGGGGAAATGGCGAAGAAGACGGCACAAGGAGCGTGGGAGACGGCGAAGGATGCGACACAAAAGATCAAGGAGACTGTTGTTGGAAAGGATGATGATGATGATCGTGGTAGTGGTGGTGCTGGTGTAGTAGTAGATGATGGTGTTCATGAATTGGGGAGTCAGCGTTATGTCCAGAATAAGGGTTATGGCCAGAGCAAGGGTTATGGTCAGACTCAAAGCAAGGATTATTGAAAAGAAGGATTAAGGTTTTAATTAATTAGGATAATAATATGATCTTGTGTATGTATGTATGTTTATCAACTTTCAAAATGCAGGTATGTTTGTTAACATGGGTTGCTTAAAACCCTCAAGAAATTGCTTGTTTGGTACTTTTAAATAATACAATAATATGAGTACCAGTATTATAAATTCAATTTTTTTGTTAAATGAAAACCATTTTGGTATGAAATTCATGAACATAAGGAAAACCCCTACCTTTTTTTATGGACAAATAGGATAGTTTGGAGACATACGGTCCTTTCAATAGCATGCGAGTAATATATATTTTATAGGCCTCTTCAAATGAGATATACCTCAAATTTCTCATATTTTCATAAAAACTTTCATTGAAAGTTATGATTCGATTGAACGTTTACTCATAAAAATTGTTGATATTGGGTTACAATATGCTCGATTGGGCAATTTAAGTTTAAGTAATTTAATTGAACAATCATCATATCATATGGGCAGACTCCAAACTATATTGGCTCCATGGTTTCTTATGATATTAAATTAGTGAATCTCTTGCTAGACCGTTACATGCAGAGCTTCCATAATGGCCTCTGTGAAACAATACATTAATCTTAACACAATCTAGAGTAAGGGGCTTTAGAGTATGCTCTTTTGCACATGCCCTGGATTATAAACGGGTAAAAACCAATGAATTTATGTCCCTCCAAATCTCATAGATAATAACACCAAACTAAACATTTCGATTATCATTGTGTAGGTCTATATGATATGATTAGAGAGGAGATTCATCGTTCTTAATACATTTCGGATCACAAATAAGATGTATGTGTTGAGATATAACTTAAAATTGATTTGTTTTTTGGAACAAAATTGTGACATGATTTAGAAAAATTGTGGTATGATTCAGTGATTTCGGAAAAAGGGTGTTCTGAAGAACAATTTCAAAAATTGTGACACAATTTTGCATATTAACAATAATGTTGTGTATGAATTGAAATCATGACGAGATATGTACAAATCATGGTGTGTTTTGCTTGAGATATGAACATTATATAAGTATCATTTGACTCATTTGTTGAGAGATGGAGAATCTCATGGAAGCCAAAGGAACTTAGAAACCAAATGTTGAGGTTTTTTGGTGAGATTTATTGGTTCAAGAGTTGAATCTTGGAGAGTCAAAAGAGGGGTTTTCGAAAAAAGTTGATGCCTTTTGGGGACAAAAAGAGAAAATCTTAAAAAGAAAATCAAAGTCTAAGGATGGAGTTAAATTCTAGAATTGGAAAAAAGTTGAGTAGTGAAATTATTGAGTAGTGTCTTGGTCACTTCTTCATGAAAATGGTAAAAATTATGGCTGCTCTTGGAAAGTTTGTTGAACTAATTTCTTTTACATATATTTATAAAGAACTCTCAGATATAGGTTATTATTAGGTCGAACTGAGTTAACAAATCTTTGTGTTCTTTACTTTGCACTCTTTTTATTTTGTTATTATTTTGTTCCATTGTGGTTTTATTGTATGCTTGTTTGCTAAGTTAAATCTCATTTTGTTGTGATTATTTTGGTCATTGATTATCATTGATACTTGCCTCATACGGTCAAGTTTATCCGTTTGATTGAGTTCTCAAATTATTTGCATGAAATTATAAGGTAAAAGAAATCTTAAAATCAATTAAATAAATATCTAAAACCACTGACTCCAATTACGAGATTTTTGAGGTAAATTCTTTTTTATTTAAGTAATTTTTAGGTAAATTCTACTTAAGAGAGTTTTCACCTTTGTTTTATTTTCATGTCGGCACAATTCAAAATAAAAAACAAAAATCACGTCGGCATATTTCCACAAAAAGAAAAATCACGTCGGCACAAATAAACGGTCGTTCTAGGAAACATCCAAACAAACGCGAAAAGGTTAAGTATACGTGGCATCCCCACCTGTTCGCCATGTGTCACTTCTAACATGAGGTCCTAGGTTAATGGTAACAAATTCTCCAGTCTATAAACCAATCAAGTTTCATTTCATTCTAATGAGAACACACACAACACAACAGTGTCATCAAACAAAACACAAACTCGAAAAACTTAAGACCATGGCAACAATGTTGACAAGTAACACACTCTTCCAAACCTCAAACTCATTCCCTATTGTCCCTTCACTCACCCTTCCTAAACCCTCCAGGGTCTTCTTAGCTTCCAACCATTCTGACGTAAGTTAACTTCATAATTTTATATCTAGAGTAAATTTATTTTGGTCCTTCCTAATTTTCTGACGATTCTTGACAATAATAAGATTCAAATGAGTTTTTGAAATTTTTATGCTAGAGATAAATTAGCCTCTAATTTATTATAATAGAAGAACTAATTTTCATTTGTTAGAAAATTGTAAGTAACAAAAATGAATCCTCATTCTTACTTATATCTATATCCATATATCTATATGATCCGGATGTATGGTTAAAACAATTAGAAAAAATAGTTAAATTGTTTCGCGCACAAAAATAATATAGTTAAAGGGAGTGCAAACAATTACTTTCTTCACTAACATAAACAAAAATACATATTTTTTTAATTATATTTAGGGTATGTTTGGATTGAGGATTTATGAGGAGAATGGAGAGGAGGGTTCACTTTTATTTTTTAAATTACGAACATTATAAAATGATTTTTAGAAAATTGAATTAACAACATGATTGATGATGATATAATACTTCAAAAACACCTAATTTATTTTAAAAATATATTTTACATTGTTCGTAATTTAAAAAATTAAAGTGAATCATCCCCTCCCTTCACCTCCTAAACCCTCAATCCAAATTCACCCAAGGATAAAGGGAGTACACATAACCTTGTGGATAAAAAAAATTGTTTTTATTTTACAATCGATAAAAAAAAATATTGTTGAACAAAAGAGAGGACTATACATTTTCTCTTTATGCTAGTATATTTTTGATGAGTTCGGCTAACATGTGTAATATTGCACGTGTTAAAGAAACTAAAAGTATCAAATTTTTATTGAAAACCAATATTTAATACAAAATATACAAGTTCCAATCCAAAGTTAAATATCGTAACACGTGCAAATTTGTACGCGATAGAAAAACCATTTTTTAATTTTTCACAGTGATTGTATATTTATTTTTGATGTTTTCTTTTTCAGCGGAGAAATGCATCAGAAGGAACAAAAAACACTTCACTCAGTTGGGTTTATACTTCTCCTACAAAGACAAGAAGATATGCAGATGGAACAGCCGGCAAAGCCAGAGAAACGGTGAACGCAGGCATAGATGACATCAAACAATTCGGACAAGATGCAAATGAAAAGACAAATGAAGCTGTGAGTTCAATTGCGGATAAAGCAAAAGAAGACACAGACAAGGCTGTAGAGGCAGTAGGGAGTGCTGGAGAGAAGGCAAAGGATTATGCTTATGATGCAAATGACAAAACCAAGGAAGCAATAGGTTCTGTTACTGATAAGGCAAAAGAAGGATTTGAGACAGCAACGAAGAAGACACAGGAGGCTGCTGGGTCAGCGACAGAGGCTCTGAAGAATGCAGGAGAGCAGGCGAAGGAGGCGGTGGTAGGAGGGTTGGACGCGGCCAAGAATGCCGTGGCTGGGAAGGAGTAAGGGATATTAATGTAAAAAAATGAGGAATTAAGGCTTTAATCAATCAGTTTAATATTATGATCCCGTGAATGTATGTTTCTAAACTTTCATAATACAGATATGTTTGTTAACAATATTTGCTGCATAATTCCCTCAAGAAATTGATTGTTACTTATATGTACTCTTTTGACAACAACAGTAATAATAATAACCAATATCATCATACATGTGTACCGAGTTTGGAGATAATTTTTAGTTAAATGAAAAGCTATCATCAATGTGTGTGTGTGGTGGGAGGTTGGGGAGGGGGGTTGCAGTGGTGTTTAATCGTCTTCCAACCATCGAAAAATGTTTGAAGAGATATGAGAATCAATAAATAATTTCCACAAACGGCACTAATAATTTAGTGTGGATTTCAAGACGACAATTAAAATTTCTATAACACGACGGAGGATCGATGTTGCTCAGCAAAATGGGTCGTGTACAGCTTAACCCAATGAGGGTTTTAGAAGAGTCTATAGGTTTAACCGAATGAAGAATATACCTTTCACCTGTCATTTGGGTTATGTTTAATGGATTCTAGGTTCGAAATGGCTATGCTGTTATGACATATCCATCCTGCATCAATCACATATAGTTTGTCTGATTGTCAGAGAGGGCCATGATTTGATCAAGAGATTTGGTTCTGTGTTATTGAAAAGGGTGTGGTCTGTATCACTGGAGGTGGGCATTTGTGGATCGGTGTGTGTTTCTCATTTAGATCGAGTCTTGACCAATCTATAACGCTATGATTCAAGTAGTCTTGTTGCAAAAATATTAGAACAAAGTATTATTTCAAATTAATATTAATTTGTGCCCGTGAGCTCAGCTCAGCTGGATGGACAAAACATATAATATGTAAGATTTGAGGTTGAAACACCAGCCACCACAAAAAAAAAAATTATACCAACCTAAATAACATAATTTCGTCAATACATATAGAGTACCCAATGTGGTTGTAAAAAAAATAAAATTATACAGTACCCAATGTGGTAGGTCTCATAACACAAAAAAAAAAAAAAACATAATTTAACAACAATATATTGTAAAAGGAATTAAACCCAACAGTTCCAACTCAACAAAATAACAAGGAGTCTTTTTCAAAAAAAATAAAATAATAACAAGGAGTCAAAAAGGGTAGAATCTCTTCTATCCAATTCCTCTTGTGCAATTGAAAGTACTATATTTGATATGAGAGAATGGGATATTGACTCATACAAATCAGAAAATGTCAAACATTCTCTATGTGAGGAAATGAAAAAGCAACGCAACACTTTGGTTTTGCTCAGCCGCATCATATTCTCACAATTACTTTCTAGGAGAAATCTTCGGATAGCACTTAGGTGACATAGAGTTGGGTGACATTGGTGACATTGGCCAATATTTTTAGCTTTGATTTATTTGAATGTTAACTTGGAATGGAACATGATGGCTAGGAACTTATGGTAAGAATATGGTGAATTCATTAAACTTGAGAGGTCTCGGGCTTGATTCATGGAAGTTCCATTGAAGTGATGTAAATGAAAATAACAAGGGCTTTTTAAGCCGAAAGGAGTAAATAGGCAATTACCCCCGAAATTGTAAGTTTCGTCAATTACTCCCTTAAAATTGCACAATGTTAATCAATTTACCCCCTCCGTCAAATTCTTATGTTAGTCAACATGACGTTTTACAAATACTCTATTGAAGTTTTGCAATTATGTGCAAAATGCCCCCTGAACTTTAATTTTTTTTTCTTATCCTTAAAAGTGACTACATTATCACTGAATTGTAGAGCATATTAACTAAGTTTTGACGGTATACAACCATATATGTTCCATGAAACGATCAAACATTAATCATGTATTAGAGCTTAATGATATGAAAGTCAGCATAGCAAAGTACATCCACATTTGTCAGATGGAAAACTAATGCATGTCATACATAATGAAGCACATAAATGACATATGATTGGCATAACCATGATGACAAAACCAACACATAAAAATCATCTGCCGAACAAAAGTAGATTTCCAGTATATTTCCTAACCAGAAGAACTCTTAGCGGTCATTCAAGCCGATTCTGCCAAGATGGATTCTCATTCTTCTACCACCTTCCAATGTACCAAAGCACAATTGTAGCCTACAATTTACTACTAGAACAACCTTAGGAAGTTGTGATTGTTCTACTTTCTATAATATTATTCTTATTCTTGCTATGCAATCTAAACCATCTCAAATCTGGTAAATAAGAAAAATCTAGATCTGAAACTATTCTAAACCATCTCATTACGTTTGTCATGCATTAGTTTTCCATCTCATTATGATTGTCACTTGCTCATTGTACTCACAAACGAAGTATTAGTGAGTTTGGATTTCCATATCTAATAAAGTATTACAAAGTGGTTATGAACTAGTAAATTGTTTTGCTTTTTGTTATATAAAATATTGGATTGTAATAAATGGACCAAATGTTAATTGTAATATTAAATTGTAAGATTGTAGGGTTTAAAGTAGTAAAGTTAAAAGTTAATTGTTTGCCTTTAATAACTTTTGAGTCAAGGATATGAAAAAAATATATAAATTTTCAAGTTTCAGGGCATTTTGCACATAAGTGCAAAATTTCGGGGGGTATTTGAAAAACGTCATGTTGACTAACAGAAAAATTTGACGGAGGGGGTAAATTGATTAACGTTGTGCAATTTTAGGGGGGTAATTGAAGTTTTGTTAATTTTAGGGGGTAATTGACTAAACTTACAATTTCAGGGGGATAATTGCCTATTTACTCAAGCCGAAAGTCTTTTTTACCTTGGATTGCGGTACCATCCCTCGTACTATATTTTTTATATTTTTTCTGTTAAAAAAATAGTATTTTTTTTAGGTGATGGGTTGAAGAAAGTTGATACTTATTAGGCACTAATACTATAAATTGAACAATGTGTATCATTGGAATCTATTTAGACACTCTAATAGAGAAGGGAACAATACCATTCTATTTAAGAACTAAATTTCGGATTCACCAATGAAATGGTCTTGAGACTGGTCAACAAATCTTCGTGAGAAATGGTCAAATATGGACAGTCAAACGAGGACGAAATGATGTCATGTACAAACCAAAAAGTTAATCGTTTAAACATGATTCTTTTTTGTCATTTTCTCACATTTTTATTTGTTTTGAATATTTATAATTCTATTGTATTGTCTATTTTTCCATTTTTCTTCCTATGTTGCACATCCTAGAATAAAATTCCCTAATTTTTGTATAATATTATTGAAATAACGATGGAAATTAGAGATGAAAAAATAAAATTGGTCATTAAATTTTTGGCCTTCAACAGTTATCGACAATAAAACCATTTAAAAACGCATACACACAAATGGAGGTTTATTATGGTTCGAATCCTGATTATGACATTCGAACAAGCAATTTTAACATTTTTAATTGATATGAAATTTTGGATAAAATATATTATATTAGTAATATAATATTGGCACTCATATGATAGTTGACTACTAAAATTATAATGAAATATTTATTATATTAAACATAAAATTAATGGTTAGTATCATATTAATTATGTCTTGTATACCTTGTTAAAAAAAATTATGTCTTGTATACCTTGTTTCAACTTTAGAAATGATTTATTTTTGTAATTTAATTAATGATATATAAATAATTAGTCCACTTGAGTGATCCCACATCATCAAATCGTATACCATGACATTTAAAATATGTCACATCATTATTTTTAAGTCGTAAAACCTAAAGGAGAGATCAAAACTAAGAAGAGATTAAAAACGGAAGGACCGAATATATGAATGAGTTAAAATAGAAGGACCAAAACTATAACTAAGCTCCTATCTATTATTATAATCCATTAGCATTCAAATGGGCACTCCGTCTGTGCTCGTCTATTCGATCGTTTTATTTCTTTCAATAACACCAACAATATAACATTCTTACAAGAAAATTTGTTTACAACTATAATTGGATTAATGAAAAATTCATCCAAAAAAATCTCGTAATCTCTTTATATATTGTTATTGATTATGATTAGTTAATTATAATTATTTTCCTTTTTAATTTAAGATATAAAAAGTTTAATTTAAGTATTGAATGCTGACACTTTTTTTAGTGACTCATTTGCAGAAAATAATATGATAGTAATTTGTTACGACTTTTTGAACACAATTTTTTCTGAATTAATTTAAAAATTAAAATTACTATCCTATATTAAATAAAAAATTAATGAATAATATAAAACTAATTACACTCTCTGTTCATTATTATAAGAAGAACAAAAAAATCAGTTTTTCTTATAAAAGTGATCGGATGATGTATGTTCAAGTTATTAAAAAATAAAGAAAATGCCAACTTGTGTCCTTAAAACACAAGTAAATGAGTCAAAAGTAGAAATATTGTTGTAATTAATGCATTTGAATTTAATTTTTTTACTTTTAATTAATTGAATGCACAAAATTTAATAAGAAAAATCTACTTTTGAGTTATTTAATATGTGTACTAAAGGCACAAATTAACATGATTCAAAAATTAATAATACTAGTGTATAACCTTAAGGTACATGATTTAAACTCTACAAAGGACATTTAAATTAAATACCCATTAATGTAATCGTTATTAAAATAACTTATAATTCCTCAATTTTTTTGAAAAGAAAACGTTACTAATTAATAATAGACCCCAGTCTTAAAGGTTAATAAAAAAAGATTATATTAAATTAATAAAAAAATAATAACACTCCATTCTCTTATACTAAAATTAATTGTTAAAATAATATTAATGTTAAAGATTAGGGAGCCCCTAATATGGACCTCTTTCTTTAAAGTTCACCCATGGTCCTTGCTAAATGACCTGTAATAGTGGGTAGACACTTACTTTTCGGGTGCAAAATCACTTGTTAATTTTCTAACCCCCATTTCACACTGTACACCTTACTCCTGGCATATGAATCTTTACCATGGCTAGAGCTTTGTAATCAGAGATCAAAGAATCATCACTAACTCACTTTTGTTTAACGCAACTTTTATTTCATCATTCACAGAATAGTTTAACTTCAATTTGTCAAAAAAAAATGTTTAACTTCAATTTGTCAAAAAAAAATGTTTAACTTCAAATTCACAATTTAACTTGCAGTCCAAAATGAGTGAAGAGATAAATGAGTGAAGTTGAGAAACCAAGGGAACCATTTTGAAGATTGGAGATCTGTGAACTTCTTCATAGTGATACTTCTTCATCTTATGCCTCTTGTTACTTTCTCTGTGTCGAGGTTGTTTCTGCTGTTATGCTTAGAAAGATGAAAGATAGCGGTTTCACGGGTCTAATTTTGGTGAAAATTCACATGGAAGGAGGAGGGTGTACAAAGTGGAATAGAGGATAGAAAATGAAAAAGTGATTTTGTATGCACCCATGTAAACCGAAAAGGAAATGTATCTACCACTATTGTAGGTCATTTACCAAGGACCATGGGTGGACCTTAAAGAAAGAGGTTCATATTAGGGGCTCCCGATTAGGGGATTATATTAAATTAATAAAAAAAAATAATAACACTCCATTCTCTTATACTAAAATTAATTGTTAATATAATATTAATGTTTTCTTGACTAAACTAATAAGTGATGTATCGGGTCAACATTATAAACCAAATACATCAATTATTTAATAAACCTAAAAAGTGACTTTTTGCTTATTATAATAATTGAAGGGTGTATGTCTTATACAATAAGTTTTTTTTTTTGACAAAATGTCTTATACTATAAGTTATTAATAGTTCCTGATTTAAACTCACATTTTTTTTTGTCAAGTAGTTTAGTGGGTAGAATCTATCTTTTTCAAGGTGAATAAGTGGGGTGTTTGGGGTTCGAACCCCGGTCCCTACATATAACAATGTATGTCTCAGTCAACTGAGCTATGCTCACGGGGACTAAACTCACATTTATAAAATGAGTATTTGTGTCACTGTTATTAAAATAATTTATAATTCCTCAATTTTTTGAAAAGAAAACTTTACTAATTAATAATAGACCCCAAAGTTAAAGGTTAAGAAATTTATAATATTAAATTAATAAAAAAAGCATTCCACTTTACTATCCCAAAACTAATTGTTAAATTAAAAAAAGAACAAATATTCGCTTGTATTAAATTAAAAATTAGTGAAAGACTAAAAAGATATAAGTACCATGAATTATGATCAATTATGACAAAAAGAGAGAAAAGAAAGAGGAAGAATAAAACATTTCATTCTTCCTTTTTCTTTTTTCTCGCTTTATTATAATTGATCATAATTCAATACAAGAGTAAATAAAATTACATCTAAATTAAATATTTAATTATTAATAATTCACATAACTCAGAAAAAACAAGTTTAATTTGAGCCGTTTGATATAATGATTAAACATCTTACATTGATTCTAATAAGGTCCCACCATTTCTTTGACCATTGCCACCTCATTGTGGTCCTTCCCCTACTCTACAATGTTTTTTCCTGTACAATTCTCTTCTTCCTTTAATCTTTAGCACCAACACTTGTTCCCTTTTTCTCTTCTTATTGGTTTGAATCTTGGTCAACACAACTGAAACTGATATGGAAAATTTTCATTCATGTATGTTGAACTATAGTCTCAAGATTTTTTTTTGTTTCTTCTCTTTTTTTCTTTGTTTCCTTATAGGAGTTTCAGAAAAATCTCACAAATTCATAATTTTTTCCTCCCCAGTCAAATATTCCAAATATGAAACCATTTACATTTTTGGATGCTTGTTGATCATCTTTTTTTTTCCATTCCTTTAAATTAATTAATCCATCCAAAAACATTTAATGTAGAATAATTAAGATTATCAAAATCAATTAAGATTTCCCCCAAAAAAAAATCAATTAAGATTTTTCATGTGTTGAACATATTGAAAATAATACCAATATTGATGTAGATATATATATTCTCATATTTTTATAGATGGAAAAAATTAAATCTTTAGTTGATTTTATATTATTTATTTTAATTAAAAATTTGGGTAGGTTCATGCAAAGGGTAAAGATCGCCGTTGTTTTGGTCAAGGTAGATTTTCATATTTATTTTGCAGAGACACGTAGAACAAATTTCTTAATTCAGACTCAAAAATCCAAAAAAAATAAACTTTTCAAACACTTTTCCCTTAATAGCTACATTGTAAGAAAAACCAGAAACCAAACAATAGCAGTAGCAACCGGTTTTTCTTTTCTTGTTTTTTAATTATAAATACGGGAAGCCTCTGTTGAGAAAACGCACACTCAAATATTCGAAAATTAAATAAAAACTGAGAGATGGAGCAAGAAGGTGGTGATGGTGGAAGAAGAGGTGAGATGAGTAAGCATGTTCAAGCTCATCCTCAACCTCATAAGTGTCCTAGGTGTGATTCATTCAACACCAAGTTCTGCTATTACAACAACTATAGCCTCTCTCAGCCTCGTTTCTTCTGCAAAACATGCAGAAGGTACTGGACTCAAGGTGGAACTTTGAGAAATGTTCCTATTGGTGGTGGTTGTCGTAAGGGAAAGAAAACCAAAACTTCATCCTCAACACCATCAAGTAATTCCTTAGGGAATTCTTCTCTGTCTCAGCCAACACTGCCACAATCAACCGATCAGTTGACCATGGCTGCGATGGCTAAAAACTCTTCTTCTGTTTTTGCTTCATTTTCCTCTGCTGCTTCTTTTTATCAAGGAGGTGTTGTTGGTTACATGTCGCCTTTTGCGGCATTTAATCATTCTTTGAGTTCAAATCCATCAGCACACTATTCATCACACACTTTTCAACAATCTCAGAATGTTGGTGTTGGTCTTGGTTCTTCTTCAAATTTGAGCCTTTTACAAGGTTTCAATGTTGCTGCTGCTGCTGCTCTTGTAAGCTCATCACAAGGACAAAATCGTCAACCACCCCAACAATTCTTTCAGCTAGGTGGTAATGGAGGACCAATGTTTACCTCTGAACCACGAGGTTTGAATTTGATTCCTCCATCTAGCATGGTTAATGCTGCTACTTCTGTTGCTACTGCTTCTGCTGCTCATAATGAAAATTGGCCTCAAAGCTTCATCAATAATGGTAGCAACATAGCCTCTGATCAATCTTTATGGAGTACTATCAGCACCACTTCAATTAATGGTGGTGGAAATTCTGACAGGAATGGTGTTGGTGCTGGTGCTGGTGCTGGTGCTGGTGTTGGTGCTGGTGGTAGCCGTGGTGTTGGTGCTGGTGGTAGTGGTAGTGCTGGTGCTGGGGCTAGTGGTTCTGCTTCTTTGGCTCTAAATCAATGGCATGATCTGTCAGGGTTCAATCCTCCTCAGTGATCTTATTGATGTTGTTGCTGCTACTAGAAAATCCAAAGATGGAAAGCATAGCTCTGGGAAATTAATCTATCTTGTTTCGTTTTTTTAATATAAGGTCTAAGTAGAATATATATATATATATATATATATATATATATATATATATATATATATATA
>Ga0315914_1001224_pt1 | contig 37500 bp, 28 predicted proteins | sample MpolenodulesMG_FD_203920 | JGI IMG/M metagenome (GOLD analysis project Ga0315914, IMG submission 203920) | Medicago polymorpha root nodule microbial communities from Los Angeles, California, United States - elongated nodules | ecosystem: Host-associated > Plants > Roots > Nodule | place: USA...
GCCGGAGGGTAAGCTGAAAATTTAGGCTTATTAAAATATGACATAAGTAGCTTATGAAACTATGATAAGCTATTTTTATTTATTTACCCAAACACCTTTAAAAAGGCTTATGGGAGTAGATAAGCCCACATAAGCTCAAAATAAGCCAATCCAAACGGGGCCTAGATGATTCCATCGAGTCATGGATTAAAAATAACATATTTTAAATTTGCAAGACGGAGCTAACTTAATTTTTTTTACGTAAACTAAAAAACACTATAATTAGAGGGACTAAAATAATATTAAACTTTTTTTTATGTTGGAAATGAAATAATACATTAAAACACGTAGAAAATGGTAAATTCAGCAATATATTTTTCCCGCCTTAAAAACAAAATTTCGTATCCCGCACGCTTTTATTATTTTTCGCCTTTTCCGCTTTCCTTATACACAGATACGTTTTCTAGGACTTCTCTTCCGTTCATTTTTTCTTATTAGGGTTTCAATATTCAAGCCTCCGCAACAACAATATTATACGGTAATTCTCTCTCAATTCTTCTGCGATTCATCAATCCATGTCTTATCTTATGTTTGAAATTATTCGTTCATTCATATACACAGTATCAACCAGATTTTCCCCTTTTTTCTATGTACTTATCGTGTTTGTTAAAAGTCCTCAAAGACTTTGTCTGGCAAATTGTTATTTTCCTCCCTTTAATATAGCATTATGATCTGGGTTTCAAGTTAAAACTATAAATTTTTGTTTAGGATCTTGTTGATTTGAAGTTTTTGATCATAACCAAGAAATCAGAAATTTCAGTTGCTTAATTCTTGTTCGAGTTTAAGTCTATAAAGCTTGAATCTTTTTGATATTTTTGGTTTTTTATTTCTACTCTGTTTCAGGACATGGACACTTCAAATCCTGCTGCATTTGTCAATGCCCAAGTTCTTCCCAGTTTCATTGGAAAGAAAGTAAGAGCAGTGGTTCAGGTGAATCATTCTGATGGTTCGACAATCACGGGAAAATCCACTGATGAATCTCAGATAACCGTAAAAGGGTTATCATCTCAAGTCCCTGTTATGAATTACGTGGAGGTTATTGGCATTGCTGAAAGTAACAACTCTATCCGTGCTGAAATATTGACTGACTTTGGTGCCACATTTGGTACGAAGCATTATTGTGTTTATCTATATAATTTTCTTACTTGTTTATCTATATAATTGTCACATAGTAAATGTTGTTTGTCAATCATTTTGGCACAACATAAACACCCAATTAGAATCAGGCACTACTTTTTGGTGTTTTAAATTTCCATTGTTCTGATGTTTACCTACTTATGTTGATTTTGATTTGTATTTGTATTTCTTTGTAGATGTCAACTCTTACAATCAGTTATGCCAACTAGCAAATGGTGAATTCAGAAGTCTGTTTCTTTAGGGAGTTTGAAGATTGTTGGATTAGCTAGTGGATGGTATTGAGTTGCAGCCTTTATGCTAAAGAACGTGCTTACTTTTTTACATTTTTGATTGGAACTATATATATAATGTATATGTTTATTACCCGAGGATTCAATATGTAGACATGTGCTGTGAACTGTTTCATGTTTTTGAAATCCCCTTAACTTATATTTCCATGCTACAGTTTGTTTTATATGTGTCAATCTCATCATCTCCATATCGCCTTGATTAGCACGGGTGAAAATTTAGTTTCATGAACATTTGGTTCTTTTGCGTCTAAAATATTTTAATAATCTTCCCTTCCAATCTTTATAAGAAACTTCGCAAGTCCTTTTTAACAAATTTCTTGTCTCTTGAATGAATATGTGGTCTATGTCGTCTGTTTTAAAATTTACTGCAGGGGGAGCTAGGGAGGATTTGAGCCATCCACACATTTTTTTTATTCAGTTGAATCTGATTTTATTAAAAATAACAAATTATGGTTACACAAAGTTTTGACTGTATCTTTGGAATGAGAAAGAGAAGAGAAAGAAATGAGACTCTCTTCTTTGGTTAAACAATGAAAGGTGTCTAGAAACAACTAGTTATGTGTGTGAATCTGTAAGCTTAAGATTCAATTCATACAAAAATATGAATACCAATTTGATGATGTTAATGGAATTTACATATTGGAGTGCAATCAAGTTGAGTCAAGGGAAAAGAGATTATCATTAGGAGGTCAGTAGTAAAAAAGCAAAAAGCTAAACACTCACTAGAGCCTAGAGTATCAATAACTAAAAACATCGAGCCAATAGCTTCTATGCCACACAATAACCAAAAATATTGAGTGAGAAATGAAGTCCAAATTTTCACGGAGTCATGACATATCCATGTCCTGCCACTCTGGTTCTAGTTTGAAGCAGTAACGAAAAGAGAAAGAGCTAGATTCATTTTGGGTTTTAATATTTTGGGTTCTTATATTCTTAGTTGATTTAAGTCGCTATGTTTGTTGATATAGAATAACGACTAAAGTGAAAGAAATAAGAAAATAACGTTTTTTTATACTTGTTATTCACCAAAGTTCATTTTCATCTCCAATCTCCAGTAAGGACACAATCAACTCGACCATGGCTTTGTTAAAAATTGACAACTTGTAATTGATAATTTGGTTGGTAAGCTAAAGGACACTTAATTAGCTTTAAGCAAAAATTCAAAGTTCATTATTCAAATTTATAACCTTTTGATCAAACTCTAAATTACTATAGCATCTTTTTCATGGGAACGAAAAGGTTAAAAAAAAGGATTATACAATCATATATATTTCTTTATAGGTCAAATTAATGGTGTATAAGTGAGACAAGTTTTGCTTCATGCATAAACTTGTTTCCACCATTGGATTGATAAGTCTTGCCATTGGATCAAATGTGATATAATGTGACTTGTTGATCCAATGGTTGAAAACAAAGTTGTGCATGGTGTAAAACTAATTTACTGGTGTGCATTAAGGGTTATGATATTGTTCCAAGAGTATTGATTGGTGTGTTGTAACCTTCTCAATTTCACGTTTACTCTAGAATTCATTGATCACCATTCAATATAATCCTTGGTTTGAACAAGTCATTTCTCATTTATCATTAGATCATCTCACATGTTCTTTCTTTATGTTATAGTATGTGGCTTGCTCGTAACAAGTCTTGTTTTTATGAAAAACAATTTCTTGAGGAGGATATTGTTTGTAAGGATTAGACTCTAGAGGATGACCCCCATTTCTTAGTGGAGTCTTGTTATAAAGTTAATGTTGATGTTGCTGGCGCAGTTACCAATATTATGTGGGGTATTGGTGGTGTTACTTGAGAATTCAGATGGATATGTTGCAGCGGTGGACACTTGGTGTGTTGAATCCCTTCCAAATTCTGATATTGGGGAGGCTTTGGTTGCAAGGCTACAAACTAGCAATTTAATTTGCTCTAGATATGAGACTTTTTCAGGTGATCATTTGAAGGTGACTCTACTAACGTGGTTTTCATAACATTGCAAATAAACAATCTTACTTTGGTATGGTGGTGATTGCTCATTGTAATCATCTTAGCTCCCGTTTTAATTCTTTTTCCTTGAGTTATTAAACGTAGAGTTAATATGGCGGTTCATTTTTTACTTAAATTTGTTTTATCTTTCTCGAATACTATTTAGATTGAGTAATGTCTTCCTTGTTGGTGATTTCCAAAATAATGAAATCACTTTAGAACCGAAAGTTGTAACGCTTCACCAAGAGTTGTAACTCTTCATGTGAATCTTTCACATACATTGGAACCTTTGGCAAATGGGTGCTTAATGAACCTTTGCATTGATTCAAGTGTATATGATCATAACATTTGGCAAATGGGTGCTTAATGAACCATAACATTGATTCAAATCAAAAAGGTGTTTTCTCTCATGTGAAGGGTCATATAATGCACTATAAATGCTTGACATTTGGACATTAGTTGGACACACAGCAACCGCAACACCGCAACTTCAAATAATAACCGGCAACCGCAACTTTAAATAACAACGCAGCCACCGCAATTTCGAATAACAACGAACCAGACTCTGCAAAACAAACTAGAAAGTAAACCTGCAAAATTGAACACGTTAGTATTAACCTGAGGCGTCACGAAGACTGTTATGGAGGTTACAGAACAAAAGAATGATAATTTGATCAAACAGATGTTTATCTCAGGAATTAGAAAAATTGGAGGAGAAGAAAATGAAGTTTTCTATTTTCTGTTTTGTGAGGTATGCTTCTTTCTATGAAGAACACGTTAGTAAATTACTAACAATGTTTGTTTTTAATAGTAGTCAACAAGGTGGAAAAGTGATTTCTCTATTGTGCCAAATTGTTACGTTGCCAATTTAATATTGACCCGTTAAACATTAATTAAAACTAATTTTGCAAACTTGATGGAAAGGCACATGATGGAAAAAAACAGGTTTTATTCCACTAATAGTGAGTCATTGACCAAGTAAATGGAAAACTATAACTTTTGAAATATACATTATCTAAAAAATTACAACAACAATAACAACACAATTTTGAACAGAATTTTGTTACATTAACAACATAATTCTCCATCATTCTCTTACTCTAAATCATCCATCAATTCTATGAAAACAGTTCTCTTTTGGTTTCGATGAATCAAATCATCCATCAATTCTATGAAAACAGTTCTCTTTTTGTTACATTAACAACATAATTCTCCATCATTCTCTTACTCTAAATCATCCATCAATCCACTCGGACAAAATCTGAAATTTTTTATGTCCCTATGAGTTGCCGTCATGTAAGACAGTTCTCTTTTGGTTTCGATGAATCAAATGAATCTTACAAGGTGGTAAAGTATCATATAGAGGTGGAGCATGGTAATGCAAGAAGTGTCGCCAAAGTTTTCAGTTTGGTGGATGAATGTTGGAGAAATATTCAATGTTTTCCGATGCTTTACAAGTTTAACTGTAGTCCTAACACTGGTGTATATTTGAGTGGTACTATTAACTGGTTGGCTCTTCGCGATTATATTTGTTCAGATGAGTAGTATTACTATTGAGGAACTAGTTATTCTTGGAAAATGATTGGTAGACCACTCATATTTTCATACCACCCATACACCCCCACATATTTGAGAGGAGAGAGATGGATGAAAGGGAAGAGAGACAAAGTGTTTGTGGGGAGGCCACATGTCACATGTTTATGTGGAGGATTAAGTGTGTATGCCACCTATGGGTGTGCATGTATCACCACTCTTATTCTTTCACTTAATCTCTCCACCGAGACATAAATTCAACTGTTGCTACCTCGTGGTTTTGACAAGCTTCTGCGTTATCAGCCAACACTTAAGGTTTTGAGGGACAGTCTTTGTTTTTTTCATGATTTTGAGGTATCCCATTTCGTTATGTGGCAAATGAAGGATTTTGGAGTTAAAGAGTCTTGGATTCAGTTATTTAAAATTAGTTATAACAATTTATCTATAAGAAAGGGGTTTAATTGGTCGGAATTATTGCCATTGTATCTCTCTAAGAATGGTGATACACTTGTATTGGCAAAAGGCAACAAGGCATATTTCTATAACTGCATAGACAATAAAATAGTGGAAATTGGGATTACCGATGAAATTGATTGGTCACGTGCCAAAGATTACATTGAAAGTTTAGTTCCGACTCATTGAAAGTGAGTGCATTACTTGTTTGAATTTACGTTTCTTCATCTATGTTGCTTTAAAATCCATGTCAGTTAATAATAGTAGAACGTGTGAATATTTTGTGTGATGGCTTAGCCACATAGCTTGCCTATATTGTTGAATGAGTGTATCTATAATCTATTGACCATTGTTGGATGTCTGGCTCTAATGAATTGGATGAATTTGTCTTGAACTTTATGCTTATCATAAGTTAGATGATGCAAGGAAAAACCTAAATAATAAATAATAGAATGTGAGAGGTAGAAGTGCAAAACTGATTTTATGAGCAAGTGAAGTGACATATATATATCAGCAATTATGAGTACAAAAGACTAGAGCAAGTTTTGACACTGAACAGTGGCCAAAAACACACTCGGGCACGTAAAGAGAGAGAGATTGTATGTGAATAAAATCAAAATTTCATCTCAAGTTAAAAGCATCAATAGGGAACGAATTCACCACTATTAGTCTTTCAAAGACATAACAACCTGTTTTAACTATTAGCACAAAATCTGAGAGAATCTCATGTAATCAAAAAAGAAAATAGTTATACATGAATGGAAATTTCAAAAGCTTTTTTCAATAACCGCTTGATTTTAAATGCATAACTCTACACTCACAGTAATGAACGTTCTCCCTGTCTTTCCTCTGCAAGGTTTTACTAAGGTATTGAGTTTTGTTTAGGAAGAGAGTAAAAAAAATACGTGTGTTACCTTCATAGCCGATGATTTGTTGAGTTATCAGACCTTTTCTTAACTTCTGTTGGAGCTGATGATCAGCCCTCTTCTCAATTTTCTATCTTCATATTCATAGTTTACTTGTATTTCCCCTCTTCTTTGCAAAAGAACCTCAGGTTCTACCGATTCCAGAGGCACGCCTACTTTCCCATTTATATAATTTGATTATCTTAATGGGAGCCTGAGGTTTCGAGTTGTGGATTCAAATCGTCATCATTTAACGTTAACTGCTTAGTTTTATTTCATTGTTTTCTTGTATTAATTATTGTTGGCCTTCTCCTTGCTGCTGTGCTAGATTTGATTCAGAGGGATTAGCTAGGAAGGTTGTTTGGTTGTCAAGGTATGTATGAACTTCATAACAACAACTTTTTCTGGTTAGTGTTTTGCCTTACTCTATCATTATTTAACTGTCGTTGGATGTGGTCAGGATTTTGGGGCGGAACATGAAGCCTACAACTCTGTTCTGCAGCTCGTGAAATCTGAATGGTTGTAAGATCCATACAGTTTTTTTCTTCTTCTTCACTTTAGGCTTATTCCATGGGAATGAATTTCGCTTCTATCTGGAGCCATTTGCCAAGGAATTTGGCTGCTCTCAGTCTCAGTTGTTATGGCACTCTAATTTATTAGTTCCTCACTTTTGTTTTGCCATGGTATTGCAAAGAAGCGTGAAGGATGTATTCCTTTTAACTTTTATATGCATGTTTACAAACATACGTCTGTCTATATACTAATAAGGGCCTGTCTGTACTTTGTATAAACAACTTATAACACAAGCGCTTATGCATAAGCTTAAATAAAGTTATTTTTATAGAAAAAGATAAAATAAAGTTAAATTGTCTTTGTATATGCTATTAGCTGTTTTTATAAGCTATATTGGATAACTTATAAAAATAAGCCGAAAAAAGCTTGTGAAAAATTTGTCACAGTTTGTTTTCATAAGTTCTTCCAAACAGTCTCACAAAACATATGCTAGTAGATAAGCTCAAATAATGTAATCCAAACAACCCTTAAGTTTATGTATACCAAAGACATGCATACTAATAGATGCTCTAGGTTTTGTTTGTGAATGGTTTGTTGGTGGTACGACCGGATTTGTTCTTCAATGACATCACTCACAGCCAGCAAGGAACTATCAGAAGCAACCCACAACCATGTTTGATTGTACCGCCCTTGTATAGTGGATGACAAAGATCAAGGTTGGCAATCAAGTAAAAGAGATTGGCAAATCTAACTGTTAAAAAGTGAATAAGAAAGCGAGGCATCACTACACACCTTACTGGTGCGGCATTGTAGAACTCCTTGACCCTTGTGTTCATATCAAGGAGTTGCCTAACATTACAAATACTTTTACTAAAGGTCATAGTTTAGTTCCATGTAAAATATTAAGATGTGTGCAAGGCATTCATGGTAAGTTCAATAAATGAAGCATTAGTTTCATTTAGAATGTTTGGTTCTTTCGCATCTAAAATACCCTAATCATATTTCATTCCAATCTTTGTAAGAAACTTTGCTAGTTCAATAAATGAAGCATTAGGTTCATTTTGATTTTATATTTGTAAGTTGTAACTTAACGGTCAATTTAGTTGTTCTAATATCATATAGTTTGATTTGAGTCGTTGTTTGTTAATATAAAAAATTACTTTAGTGAAAAATAACTTCTTCTTTTTTATCTTTATTTTTAAAACCAAAGTTTATTCCATCTTCAATCGTTTTTTTTTATTGATACATCCATCTTCGATCTTTATTAAGGACACAATCAACTCAATTATGAATTTGTTTTATAAAAACGACAGACCACTCTTTTATGAGTTAAACGACACTAAATAAATTTTATCTTTTATCAAAATTAAATCTACGGTTACATTTTTATTTTTCATGATGTTCTATTTTTTATATATATCATATATTTTAAAATAATGGTAAGGTTTCATACTTTGATTTATTAAATCTAATGAAGAAAAAAAAGTGTCATACGGTACTCATAGAGGAACTGTTAGATGCCCCCATTCACACGCACCAATCACTTAACAACCTACAGCTCCTTCCTCACATCACATGTCTCCATGCCAACCACCACATGATGGCTCAAATAACAGACACTCATCATCCAGGCCAGCTTCATGTTCTAACTTCAAATTTATGTTTATTGAATTTCCTTTTTCTTTTTTTTTTGCACAGTTATAAAAACTGTGTCAAGTAAATTAACTTAACCACTTAATTGATGAAGTGGTTAAAGTACAGTACATGTAATTAGCTCGGCTGATTAGTAAACTAAATTATAAAAATAGTTGTCACTAATCACATGTGATTAAATCAAATGTGTACGTGTAACTAAATAATGTTTAGTGAATTATTGAGTAGAAAAAGAGTTATATTGATCCCACAAATCATTGAATAATATAACCATCCTATAATATATGAGACGCCAATGTGTCTTTCTAGCAATTCGGTGTCATTATTGAATCATATAAATGAATGTGACATAGAGAAGATTTTTTGTATCTTGAATCTGAAAGAAGATCTAATATTATATAATTCAAACACAAACAAAAAATGATATGCAGATCTCAGAACTGAACAATAAATAATCAATCGGTTAAGCATGTATGTCATGCAGAATTAGTTTTGTGAGTAAATAAACAATACTATTAGCCAAAGTGAGTTATTCTGTCATTCAACATAAACAAAAATAATTAAGATTTGGGATGAACACATAAAAACATGACAAATGTACACTTCAATTTTGGAATAACTAATGAATGAAAAAGTGATTAGTAGCACCAAGATAGTTGAGGTTATATATTTGGACCACTAACAAAACAGCTAGTCACTGCACTTCTCTTGTTGATACAAGGTCACTTTTTGCTAAAGATAAGACCATACTTTCCTTTCTAAACCTACCTCACAATCATTTTAACCTGGCTTTACAACCAGTTCAATCAATTCAGTTCAGTATTTGTTGCAGAAAAAAGTGAAAAGCTAGCAAACAAGAAAATGGGTTTCAGAGTACGTGCAGCCTTTTCTCTTCTAATTTTTGTCCATCTCATCAACCTTGCTTCTTCAAATCCTACTAAGAACATCTTGCCTGCAGGTACTATATATCATATTCCTCGCTTCTTTTGTTCTTTCTATTTTAAGCACATACAAAAGGTTTCCTAAACTCTAAAGTGAATTGTTGTGTCCCCGCATTTGTGGGTTGCATGTTGTTTGTCTGCAAGCAAACATCGTTATCTCAAAGTAAACATAAGATTAAGAACAAAACAGTAGGATGTCTAGATTGCAAGAAATGAATGAAACAGTTTGATATAGGCTGCACATGCATAAACTGACTGTTTTGAAACACAGATATATCTTTGGAATTTTTTTGAAGTTCCATTTGAAGAAAAAAACACGATAATTCTTTATCAGATTTCTGGTGGCCAAGTATAGGTGATGGTTTAAATTGAGGTACCAGTTGCATCACAATCCTTGATGATTGCAGTTGCGTTGTGGTCGTAGAGATATTAAAAAAAGTTGATGCTGCGGTTCAAATCGCGATCAGAGACCTTTTTCTTTAAACCCTATAGGATGGGGGTAACTGCTTATAGATTCTTTGATCTTGATCATAGGTGAAAGAAATTGTATTCAGGTATCAACAGGAACAAGATACCTAGTTTGATTTAAAATTAAGGAGGCAAACTTTAAGTACATTGATTATTATCTTTCTTTAAGCTCTTTGTCTCCCACTAGTAAAATATTCAGATACTATAAGGTAGAAAGATTCCTTTGCATGACAAGAAATGTGAATTTTGATGTGGATTGGTTAGAAGTTAGAACAAAGAGTGGGTTTAGAAGATGCTGGTAGGGATCCAATACCTAATTATGTAGTCATTTTCAGTACCAATATGCTTTGGTACGACTAGTTCAAATCTCATTGCACAACCCTTTAATAACTGAAAATTTGTAAGGTGAAAGAGATTAAATGATACTTTTTAAGAGTGATTTGAGATTCCTATGTGAAATGGTCCACTTTCCGGTTCATACTTCGACATAAGAAGGGAATATAGTTACAGTGCTTATAAGTGGACAGACGGATGGATGTGCATGAGTATATGTAATAAGTAATAAACCACATAATTTCTTATGAACTGTACATTTTTTAACAATACATGATGTTTTATTTACAAGCGAAATACTTGAGGAGAAAGCATTGTTAGTTTCTTTCTTAAGCATGTTTAAGAAACAGAAATCCATGAGTAAATACCTTAAATAAGAGTTTTGTTGATAGAATTTGTGCAGAAGAGCAAGTTAGAAGATAAGGCAATATATGTAAGTAAGATGGAAGGAGGTGGTGTTCATGGAGGAGGCGGTCATGGTAGCCAATCACATGGAGGAGGTGCAGTTATGCCTGTTTATGCAGCCGGTGCTGCAAATAAAAACCACCAGCCTTCGAGTCATCATGGTGCTGCTGACTGCAACCTCAACAAAATCAAACTCTCCTCCACGCTTATGTTGGTCTTAGTCTATCCACTCGTGCTGATTGTTTTGTTAACATAGGAAGTGCAGAACTAGTTCAGTATATGTTATGCAACAACTGTTACACGTTATTTTCTACAGTTATGTTTTCTAGTGCCCTAAAAGTGAGTGATGTATTTTGTTCAGTTAGAATTTGTAACACTATGCAAAATGTATCAAGGAATGTTTACATACTCAAATCAACAACATAGAAAGGCAATAGTTTACAGATTTCATGTGGGCAGAAGGTGCTGACTTTGTCTACAGATCAGCATTTGTAATCTGAAAACAACTTGGTACAAATATTATCATTTTTCATAAGTGGTTTCGTTGAAGATATAAATTTGAAGCAGTGTTTGCAAGTTTTTTGAAGGCAGTGTTTGCAAGTTGAATGTAACAGTTTATACAGATCACTAATGTTCATCCTGAGTACTATTAAAGCTGTCCAGCATAATTGTCGTGCATGGTATATTCAGATTTTTCCATGCTCAAAATATTATTTTTGTTATTTTCTTCCATATCATGGTGACGTTTCCTGTGCTTTTTGCACATGTATGTATCTTTTCAGTGAATAAAAGGAGCTGAAAGCTCAAAAGAAGAAAACAAAAATCCACACAAGAAACAGACACAAGGTCTGCTGATAAGGGAATCAAATTAAAGGGGGGAGAAACATAAAAGTCAACTATTTCAATCACTTCATTCAGATGTCCAAGGAGGATTAAAATTCAACATATATCAATCAAACTAATTAAATTAACTCAATACTAGTACACATCTGGTTAGACTGGGTGTGAGAGAATCAACATACAAAGCATATGTATGTACACAAAATGCTCTCCAATATTCTAAATTTTCAAATAGCTATAAATTACTTTGATAATGCAAAGACAACAATTAGGCATCATTTTTAGAAATGAGTGAGGTGCTCAAGTTTCCGAGCCTGAAAAAACCTAGAACGCCCTTTACCACTTGATTCTATTTCTTCGCTTCTCCTCTTGGATGAGGTGAAACCCAAATTATTTAATTTCAATTGCCTCTTGCCATTATTATTATTGTTGCCACCGTCTTCATCCAAGTCAGACTCCCTATAAAAAAAAGTCCGAGTTTTACCAGATAAATAAGCATGTTTCCTAGCACGTAACACTTACAATATAAAAATGGAGGGAAAATAAAAAAGTAGTTTTCCCCATATACATAAGGGAATTTAATTTCGTCCCATGCATTGTTCATGCTTCAAGCTCAAAGTTTGTAAGAGAAGAATGGAAGATATATAAATCCAAGCATAATACCTACAGCTTTCAGGATCATTGAATATTTCAAATACACTTTTGAATTTTTAAAATTATAGTCTTTTTCCTTTGTTGACAACAAAAGGCACTGCAAAAATTATAGGAAAATTCCTACTTAATACTTATCAAATTGAAAACAACTAACAAACCTCACAAGTAACTTTGAAAGATTGTAAAAAAAAAGTGACTTGTTTCTGTGGTGCTAAGATCAGGTAAGAGATGTTGTGAAAATAGCACAAGTTGGTGGCCTATAACATATCAACTATCAAGGATACCTTTCTCAAGGACTATTTCACTCTAGAGATTAATTTAAATGTACAAAAAACCTCCCGAAAATTAATATACTTTTCTAATAATGATTCCAGTTATATAGACCGGTAATGAATATAATAATTTTGTTAACCGAGAAGAAGCAGAAGTATAACTGATTTTCAGCAGCGGAGAATGTGGTCAAAAAGTTACTTAAGTGGGGGGAAATTGGATGACATGAAGTTAGTGGAATTTGGATCACAGTTAACAGAAGTCTAAATCAAAAATCTTACCCCAGAAACAAAAGTTTCAAATAAGATAATTTCTCTGATTTTAAAATAAAATTACTTTTACAGCCCAAGAGGAGCAAATTCCAAAAATTACAAACGTGGGATTGGCTTTGATTTGATATTGCTATTCTGGAAGCAAATGAATCTTGAAGCCCGTAAACTATGGAAGTGAAAAAGAAAAATTAAATAAAAGAATAGTTGGAAATAATTTTAGACTTTTATGTTGAACTCAAATCAACATCTGACTTAAGCAGTTAAGCTACTTATGATGGTTATAAATAGCACCTAGCAGTATGTCAACATTAACATGGAATGATTCATGATAGTCAACTGCGCCTACCAACCTAGTTCAAACACACCGCGGAAAGTATGGAAAACAAATCAAAAACAAGAATATGCTGAACAGAACAGTATAAAAAGGAAAAAGTCGGGGCCTATTTGGTTTCTGTTTTCATTTTGTGTTTTCATTTCCTATTTTCAATTTTAATTAGAAAAGTTCAACTTCGTCTTCGCTTTAGTTTTTGTTTTCAAAGTTTTGTGCAAGAAACAATAAATGAAACCAGAAAATGTTTTGAAAACTGAAAACAAACTCAAAATAAGGTAGTATTTACTATAACTGAAAACAAGAAATGAAACCAGAAAATGTTTTGAAACCAAACAAATCCTTAGAAAACAAGTGCAGTATACAGTCACAGATTGCAGGGAAGATTAATGAAGCATACTTACCATAAGACTTCAGTGCCACCTTTAAAATAAGAGCTGCAAGTTCCCCAACTAAACCTGACCAATGTTGGAAAACCAAAGATAGAATGTTTGTGATCTTCTAGCCAAGACTTGGTTGCAGGATCTACACAAACGAAAACATAACCATATTTATTGTAATTACAATGTTAATCAGAATAATAGACATCATATGAGATCTACTCGTGAGTCATGACCTACTCACCTCCAGGATATCCAGAGCCAAAGTTCCTGTGAATGTTATCAGCAGACTCGTCAAGCACCCAATCTCTTATAGCTCGATCTCTTGTGACCTGAAAGGTTGGATTAAAGGTTGCAGGTAGACAGTAAAACTTCTCAGTGCAGGAAATTCTACAAGGGAGAGTTAGGTACCTTTGCAACTATACTTGCACCACTGACAACAGGATAAAGACTATCAGCCTTCTTTGCAACCACAAATTTGATAGATGGAAATTTTTTAGACAGCTTTGCTTCATATTTCCCTGGATCTCCAACTGTATCAATATAAACCTGAAGAGGCCAAATTATACATTTCACATCTCTGTCATAATTTAATTATCAACTTAATATTACAACCTAAGTACTTATAAGAAGTGTACTTATCCATACGACATATTTTGTTGGCACAAAATTTGCGTTTATTTAATGTGTACATCTGAAGTCATTATTTCATTTTTGAAATCTTCAGGGTGAAGTGTGGTACGTTGATCTAAAGGAAGTGAGTCTTAAATAGAGCTCCCATTTAAAATATGTTGGGAAAAGGGTTACCTCAGTTAGAAGCACTCCCATTTTGAGCACCCTATCAACGAGGCCCATGGCAGAGTCATGTGATATCTCATTCAAGTTTATCTTATTCCTGTTAAAATTACAATAAGGAAAAACCATCATTAAATTGAAAAGAAAGACAAAAAAAACATCAAAAACAAAAGGACCAAGGTTTGTTTGTTTACTTCTTGAGCATTTTGGCAGAGAGTTCCTTTGGGTCAATGACATCAACAGCCCATCCAATAGAATCGTTGGCTTTCAAAGTTTCAAACAATTCTTCCCTCTTCTCTTCTTTCAGTGTCTTAGAATCTGTTCCAACAAAGATGCAAATGTGACACAAAGATGCAAATGTGAAACCGAGTCTAAAATGCCTATACATAAGTTGTACATTTCTGAGTATGTGTATGATACTACTATCATTAATTCATTATGGGTGAACTCATAGGCTATGTAGCATTGACACAGACAGGACAGTGACACATAGACAACAACAAGAATCAAGCCTTATCCCGCTAAGTAGAATCGGCTACATTGATCAAATGACGCCATAATGCTCTACCATATACCATATTTTTATCGAACTCATTAATCTCTAGATCTATTTTAATAGTTATGCTAAGTCTACCTCTGCCTCTAGTGATCTGATTATCCTCCATTTGATCTACTCTCCTTACTACAACATCTACAAGTCTTCTCTCTACATGCACAAACCACCAAATCCTAGTTTTCACCATCTTTTGTAATATAGGAACTCTCTCTAATGTTGTCATTTCTAATCATATCTCGTCTAATCTTAACACATACCCAATGCAATATTCTCATCTCTCCCGTAAAAAATTTCCTCAAACTTGAGTAGTACTTTCGTATCACATGAAACGCTTAAGACACTCCACCATTTCAACTACCTAGCTTGAATTTGATGGTTTACATCTCCTAGTTCTATGTATCGTTTGAAAAAATATAACCACATAAACAGTGGCAATAATTTAAAAAAGCCTATTTTAATGAATTAATATGCATTAAAACAAGAATTATAATTAAAAATGGAAAGCTCTGGCAATGGAAGAAGATAATGAAAAAAAAAGAATGAGAAAAAGAGAAGAGGGTAGGTACCTGCGAAACTCAAAGTAGAAAGGGTTTTTTGGTAGGAGCGAGGACAGTATAAACAACCATAGACCATAGGACCAAGAACAGGACCTCTTCCAGCTTCGTCGATTCCCATTATGCAAGCTTCCGATGCCCATTCTGGAACCATAGGAGCTTCAGATCCCATTTCCGCTTCGTCCCAGGGAACAATAATCCGCGCTTTCCTTCTTTCTCAATTCTCAATTAATAAATAGCTTTTTAACTTCCCGCCATTTCAACCCTCTGATTTTAGGAGAACTTGACTCTAACCGTGCATCGCACGGGTATCGCACAGGTTTTTAAAGAATATAAATATCATGTTGATTATACATTCAATACTATGCTATGAAACGATTGCAAAAAGGATAAAAAAAAATGCAAAAAAATACATCAATTTAAGCTATTAACTTTGTTTTCTTACCAAATAATATTACCAGTTGTGTTCTTGAATTTCTTCTTTGTTAATAATGAAAAGAAATTGCAATCAGAAAAGGAACCGCTAGGGCATTTGTGACTTTAAAAAAAAAGTTTTAGTACGGTATATCAATTTTGGAAGCAAACATATATCAATCAAAATGGAAGTGGCTTAGTGGTGAAAATTGTAAAGTGTAGTCATATGGTACCCGGTTTGATTCCTTGCAAAACCTTTTTTCATAAAATTTATTCAGACCCGTCAAAAAGGGCGGGATTAGGGTTAGGTCAGACTGTCTAACATTTATATATATAAAGATTAGGTCAAAGGTTAAAAGTCTTTTGTTTACAAGAACAAGAACTGACTGTCCGGTTCAATCAGAACCCGGACACTTGAACGGTTCGACTTTCAAGACAATGAAAATTGTAATGAGTAGTCAAAATAGTCCTTCAATGTTAAAATATTTTATTAAGATTGTCAGATTAGTCCTCAATATACTTAATTATTATCATATTATTACTTATAAGTACATGTTTATTGTCATTTTAGTCCCTATATAAAAAGAGTTATTGTGAATGTTGAGAGGTTATTTCAGTGTCAAAGACTATTTTGACTAACAGAATGCACACTCAGGGACTATTGTGAAATTTTGATATAATGAAGGACTAAAATGACTAATCATTACATATTCAGGACTAAAGTGATTATTACCTCAATGTTTGTTTCTTATTATTTTATTAATTAATGAGAATGTCACTTTTAAAAATTAATAATCACTTTTAAGTTCGGTCTAACTCGACTGATAAAGGCAAATATTGTTAAGTTTATTATAAAATAAACTAAAAATATAAGATCAAAGATGAAGAAGATATAAACTTTATGTATTATTTTCTTCACAGATGTGTCTTGCACTACAATATTACAATATGAACATTATTTATAGGATACAAAATAAGCAAGTGAGTGATCAAAGTAACTAAGGACCACTAACTATTCATTCACTAACGGAGGTAATAGAAAGGTAGAAGACTAAGGATGGATATCCACTAAGTTGATTATTCATAACGAAGTTGAATATTTTCATCTGAGTTTAAACACAAACTTCCTTCTTATATGTGTAAGTTTTAAATGATGTTTATCACTTCATCTACAGATTAAAAATAATAATAATTTTAAGCATTTTGATGTGTTTTTTTAAATAAATTTTGACAAGTTTGTTTAAAAGTTCAAAAATAATCAACAAAAAATAAACTTCGTATTTTTTAAATATAAAAGGATTTGTACTATTGTTAGCTTTCGTAACGCAACCAATGTTCGAATTTTTAATTAAGATTGAGGTTCACATTTATTGGTGACGATGCCATGATTCATTATCGTAGAAAAATTGTAGGAAACTAAAAACTAAACGGCTTTTTTTTCTGGTATAAAAATGGGGTTATCTTTTTTTTATTTGAAGAAAAAAAATGGGGTTATCTTTACTAACGAGCGTAAACAATATTACTATAACTTTTTTAATTCACCTCCCAATATTACTATAACTTTTTCTTTTTTGTACAAAAATGGGGTTATCTTTATGGGTCCTGCTAACCGTTGCCTTCAGAGCACTGGTTAAGCATACCATAAAAGGGATTATTACCATAAAAGAAAACTGTTTTTGACTTTATTATAGATTAATTATTAATTACACAATTTCAATGCATTAACTACTATATAATTTCCTTTTTCATATCCTTAACCAGTGCCCCGGAGGCACCGGTTATCATTTCCCTATCTTTATTAATGAGCAAAGTGAGTAAAAAATTATCTATAATCCATGCGAGCGTCCAACACCCAAACTCTCTTACACGAGTGTGATTGCCAAAAGCACAAAAGAGATTATGAGATTTTAATAGACACGTGATAACAAGTTTGTGTTCAACTATTGGGTAAAAGCAAAATTCATGACTAACTAAGCACTTGTTTTGTTCTGCGTCGATTTTGTAAATATTGCATCCTAATGTCATATTTGTCGTGATATTACAGAGCTATATTTTGAAACCTTAATACTGTTATGAGTTATGACACGACAGAAATACTGAGTTTAATATCAAAGCAATTGGTGAAAGAAAAATTATGGCACACAAGTTTAGCAATCACTACACGCACACAAGATGAAAGCGATGCTTTATGCAGCCTACTTGCAACATGCAATTAGATTAGTTTAGTTCTGAGTATCCAAGTCCAAACAGAGGGGCTTTTTAACAAAGATGGCCAACCCAGGAAAAGAAAACTATCAAGGGGTTAGAGACCCCGGACATATTAGCCATCAGTAAATGACTTAGAGGAGCCGGATATAACTCAAAAACTAAAGGAAAAACCCAAATTACAACCCACGTACGCCACCCGAAGATTTGAAATTTAGAGAGTCTTGAATCTCCGCTAGAGTTTACAAATGGAAAAAAGTAGCTTGTTCAAGGAATAGGTGAAAAACTGAAGATATTGACTAGAAAATCACCAGAAGCAGGTGCATTCAAGTGTGTTAACTGCATTGGCGACAAGGTGAAAAGTAAGATGGTTGTAAGCATAGTTGTTTCACTTTAGTATCCTAAGTAGTAAAACAAAGGACAATATTTTACCAAAGGTGTTTTATTCCTCAAAAAATAAACACTGTTTGGGATTAGGACTTACTGATCACATTTGATGTATAGATAAACTCCTACAGCAGAATAAAGAATGGCATGTCCTCAAAAGTCCCAAGGCTGGAATCTATACAAACAAGTCCTATGACTCGTGTAACCACACCACACTAGTCCACTAGCCATGCTAAATTAGAGGCAATCACAAAAGTAATACGCAGTATCAAACAAGGCACAATACAACATATCAATTAATTGATAAATTTAATTTAGTACTAACAGGATAAAGTCAACCAATCATATCAAACCAAATTTACTCAAAAATCTTCTCAACATGAAGAGAACAACAAACCATTGACAGAATTGGTTCAATTCAGCAATCTAAACAGAAACTACACCAAAATTTCTCATTAAATAATCAGAACCAACCCCTCAAAAAGACTAGAGTTTTATCACTTATCCATAACTAATCTCCCTTCTTCCTGAAGGAGCAACCCTCTGTTAGCCTTGCTTTGCCACCAGTTGGCTGGCACAAAACCGTCTGGCAATTGCCGCAAACCACGACCGTTTGAGAGTGGCTAAATACGGTAGTTCTGCATCCACAAATTTCAAACATTATAAACTAACAACAAGTCAAATCAAAGGTGTCCTATAATAAGTTGGTTTCAATTTTTTATCAAAAATTTGTCTTCTACTTTGAAGGGAAAATAAATGTGGCAGTTCTGCATCCACAAATTTCAACCATTGTAAACTAACAAGTCAAACCAATGTTGTTCTATAATAAGTTCGTGTCAATTTTAACCAAAAATTCATTTTCTACCTTGAAAGAAAAAAACAGATTTTTAATTATAATAACATTTTGAGTATCTTTAAAAAGAACGACATGAATAGAACTACAAGCATAAATCATAAATCATAATTTATCATTGTACCTAAAAAGTATAAATATAATAAGTAGTAGAGAAGTCCATAACTATCATTGTGACATTGTTCCTAAACAATATAAATATGATAGGGATTAAATTGATGAGCTTTCATATACTTCAAAAATAAATTAACAGAATCCGGGACTGTTTATTACTAAATTGAAAAGAGTGTTAGTTCAATGCCTAAATTAAGGTTTATTCAACTAAAAGAAATGGTTTTATAATTATTAATTAACAATTTCACTTAAGCTATATACAACAAAGAACAAAATTTAAAAACAAATTACTTTTGTATTCAACCGGGTCTGTAGTATTTATAACACATAAAACTGTATTTCTCAAAGAAATAAAATAACAGAGAAATTAGAGACTTACATGTTGAAGCATCCTTGGCATTTGACATCCTATAACAAATCCAAAAAGAAACAAAAACACAAATTACAAATGGAATTAAAAAAATACTTCAAATTTAACAAAGGAAACAATTTAAAAATAAAAAAAAAGAGATTACCATGAAGAATGAGTTAGGAGATTGAACGAGACGCTTGAGCTTGTGCTTCCTTTTCTCAAGTTCCGCTGGTGGATTCAAGAGATCGATATCGTTTTGGAGAACCTGAAAACAACAAAACCATCAAACTTAATTAATCAGAATTGTAACGATTCGGAGGTTTATTTACAAAGAGAAACAAAGGAGATAATGGTTAACCATTGTCGAGGTTGAGAGATGAATCAAATCGCAAACCCTAGAAACTCTTGATGAGATTGGAAGGGGCTGCGACTGCGAGAAGGCAAAAGACTGGAAATGTTAAATGGAAAATCTATTTAAAGGCGACACTCACTCACATTGGGCCATTAAGAGCCCATGTGAAAAAGATATGATATAACTATTGTTTTTTCTAAAATGTACCTCCACATTTAATTCTACAACCCTCTCAACTTTGGGTCCCATCTCTTTTTTTTTTTTTTTTGTGAAATTCAATATTTATTCCTTTTTCTTTATCAAACTTACAATTTTATTAAATTAAAAGTGGTTCATTTTAGACCATAATTTTTAGGTTCATATTGGGGAACCCTGCATGTACAACAATATATATTTAATTTATTTATTTAATTTTAAATTTCTTAAAATTTCACATTTTAATTTTTATTTGATCCAATCAATAATGGAAAATTAAAAATGAAATAGTCTAAAAGTTTTTCGGAACTCACATTGTCGAGATTTTCAAACTATTGTACTCCCTCCGATCACTATTATAAGCAAAACTTAACTTTTTAGATATATTGAATAATTAATGTATTTGGTCTCTATTATAATAGTGACAAGAGGGAGTATGTATGTGCACACGTGTGTGTACAGGCCCCGAATATCATTAGCTAGTTTTTGGAAGTGATGCCAAACTCGTATAATTTGGTAGCAAAACCAGGTTAAGGATAACAATAGGGAATTAGACCGCAGACCTTAGATAAGTATGAGCTCGGGTATTAAAGTTGGAGTTCCACATTGGCAAGGTTCTCAAATTGTTGGATGAATATATGTGTGTGGGCATTATCATCTTATGAGCTAACTTTTAAAAACGATATTCATATTTATTTAACAGCACTTCCTTCAAGATATTACTCGATGTTAAGTAGTACATCATTGGGGCAAATGTAACTATCAAATTTGAAGAGTTTTACTAATAGGTGAGCGTTTGGTAGTAGTGAAAGTTGAAGGGGTGATTTGTGGTTAAAATGGTGCTAGTGATAGTGAGATAGCATTGTGTGGTTGTTATAACATAACAAATGAGTGAAGAAGAGGTAACAATAATGAGGTGACAAGGGAAGTGGTGGATAATGATTGATAAATTGTTAATAATGGCAGTGAGATGGTTAACATATAAGTGGTACAGTGTAGATACCGTGACGATAGTAGCTTTATTTGGAAAATTACAGTTAGGAGGATTAAAGTGAGGAGATGGAAAGATAATGGAAGGTGGAAGTGCGTACCGCCAAAGTTACAAGTTTTAAAAAAAATTAAATATGTTTTTAATCCTTACTTAATTTTAATAGGTTTTTTAGTCCCTACAAAAAAAATTACTTCTAATTTTAGTCCCTATAACAACAAAGTTTGTTTAATTATGCTTAAACTGAGTTTAAATTTTTGAAGGATTTATTTTAGACAAGTTTAGAACACTATGAAAGGTTCATTTACTAAAATTTAGAATTTTTTAACATTAAACGAATTAAATATGAATTTTTTAAAACGACAGAAGTTAAAGATGAAATTAACAAAATCTGGACGTATAAATCAAATTTTGCAACAATTTTTTGCAGAAGAACTTTTAGTAATGTTTTTAACACGTCTGCACAAACTTGTTAAAAAATCAAGAGTTTAAGTATAAATTAATCAAATTTGAACTAAGGAGAGACTGATACTAAGTGCAAAAAAAAAAATTAAAGACTAAAAAATCTATTAAAATTAAGTTAGGACTAAACTTAGATGTTTCCAATTTTATAGGATCAAAAACATATTTAATCCAAAAAAAATTGGCAGAACGGCAACGATAATCTACGAGTCTTATGACTAACAAAATGTCGTGCAATATATTTATCTACAATAATGAATAATTGAGTTTGGTTCTTCTGACAACAAAAAGTCTGATAATCAAATTCATTTTAAATTAGCACTCCTACTCTATAACACGTTGAATACGCACTCCTCAGGTTCCATAAAAGATACATGGAAGACATTCATTAAAAGTGTGTGTATTTAGTCAAGTCGAATATTTTCATGCTCAATGTATCATCGATATCAACCTCTGTTCAATTAAACATGTTACTCAAGTTTTACATAAATGACTTATTTATTCTAGGAAGGTTTTAAAATTCTGAACCATAGATAATATATCCAAGCAGGCACTTCATTCTTAGATAGTAAGGAAGCTTTTGACTTACTAACTAATGTTCAGATAGTAAGTGATAAAACCTTGAAAGGCAACAAACACCACATGAGCTACTAGCTAGTAGACATAGGCAAGAAATTTCATTAAAATGTCGTATTACCTACCCAACACATGCAAATATGCAATATAACAAACCAGTAAACTCATGTACTTTTGAATAAATCTGGGTCCATATACTTGGATGTACATTACAGAGGAATATATTCATGACAACCTTATCCAAACTATCACGAGGTAAAGGGGAAAAGGAAAAAAGAAAATGCCCTACTTTTCCAAATGATATCCCTACTTTTTTGTTCCCCTAATCAAAAGGCCAGGCTAACATGTTCAACAAGAATGTCCCATATCATGTGCTGGGTGCTTCCACCAAAATAAATAGACTAAAAAACAAAAACAATGTTACATCTATTGACAAACTAAGTCCACAGCTCATCCATGTGGATGTGATGATTGAAACCTGCATCTTTCACTTAACTATCATTTGGAGCATCGATTCTATTTTATCTTGGTTACAACACATGCTAATCAAGTCCAAGTACTTCATAGCATCACGAGGTTGAAGGCCTTCAAGAAAAAACTTTAATAAACGACCGTGTGTTCCATGCATCAGATCAAAACATTGATCTAGTGCAGTCTCTTCTTGATCTTTGCTCAACTCCAATGCCTCCATTAGTGGAAGTAAATCCACTTCCTCTTCCTTGAAATGTTGTTTGCACTGCCCCTGATGACAGATTAACAAAGAAATCAAGGCCCATATTAAAAAACACATAAAATTCAGAAGATCGTAAATTGACTGTAAATATGCTATTAGCAGTAATGTTCTAAGAGCGGTTAAAATCAAGGAGGTACAAAATCTAATTGAAATTATAACAACGAAATCGAGAACATCAAACTCCTATAAATTGAGTTAAGTGAGAAAACTAATAGTTACTTTATTCATGTCTACATCTTTGCATGCACCTGCATGTAATATCAACTACTCCCTCCGTCCTGGATTAACTGAGCCAAAAGCTCATTTCACACGTATTAACAAAAATGTATAAATGAAAGAGAGAGAAAAATAATTTTAAGTGCACTCGTTAAGTGTTGGTGCATTCTCCACTATCATAAATGTAAAGTGGAATATATTAAATTGGGAATGATGAAAGTAATATTAATTAGAGTTATAAAGGAAAAAAAGTAATTAATATTGTATTGAAAAGTGAAATGACTCAGTTATTTTGGGACACTTTTTTGCAAATGGTTCAATTATTATGGGACGGAGGGAGTATGAATTTATTTGTCAATGATTGAAATTACTTACTTTACACTCTAAAATGAGACTTCAACCAATATGAGTTATTCCTAAGAACGGAACTTACCAGCAATAACTTAAGGCGAGCAGAAAGATTATACAAGGCCTCTTGAAAATCAGGGCTTCCCGAGTCCAAAACACCAACAGATTTGATGATTTCTTTGATACCGTTCATGAGAGGTAGGTCCCTAGCATGTTCCTCTTTTGCAGCTTTAGAGAGCCCTGCATTTTTCCCAAAAGATAAATAAATACACACATCCATTGCATTACTTCAAAGACAAGTAAACTTCCTTTCTCAAAGCCTAGTAGCCTACCAAATAAGTTACCCAAACTGAAAAAATTACACAAAAAACACTAATTTAACAATTCATCACTCCTACAACCCTACCTACTAGCTCATATTTTCAATGTTCAACAAAATCAATTTGGAAATCCACCCAAAACCAAGAACATGAAGAAAACAAAAATCAACTTGTGTACAAAATAATCCATCTTTTTCACATGACAAACAGAATTAAAACCAATTAAAACATGACAAAGAGAGAGTAAGTTTTTTAAACATATACTGCAAAATTTATTTCACATAAAAGATAAATAAAAAAGTGTAGTAGATAGTTGGAAAAAAGGGATAAACATTGATTTAGTCTCTAGTCTAAACTATCATAATCTCACCAATTTATCATAAAACCAATCAATTCAATCGTCTACCTTAAGAACTAAATTGACGTGACAGATTTTCATATATTTTGGGGACTAAATTGATGGTTTATTAGTAAAAAGAAGAAATGGTTACCTCGATCAGCACGATCAAAGAAAGGGAAGAGAAGAGTCTCTTCCATCCGAGCATGTTCCATCATAACCTCCAACAACTCCGAATAGCTTCTCGCGAATTTCCTTATCTCCATCTTCGGACTTCCCACAGAAGGATCAACAGCCTTTTTCCCTCCACGTTTCACAAGATCCTCCGCCCACCTCAAAACCCTCTCCACATGCCACAACATACTCTTATGCTGCAACCTCGTCACCGTCACCATCACCGGCATTCTTCCCTCCTCCACACCACCGCCGCCACCCGCCGTCACCAAATTCGGAAACCGCGCCTCCATAAACTGCAACACCTTCTCCCGCGAACCCGTAACACTTTCGGATCCAACTTGAAGAGTGACGTGTCCATCCGGGTCGGATCCGAAATGATCTCGTAGAGTTTCGGATGAGGGAACGAAATCCAATGAAACTGATTTGTGAAGAAGAGCGAAACGAATGTAAGTAGTGAGAATACTTTTTGGTGAACCGTATAAACGGACGGTTGGATAGACTTTAGCTACGTCGCGAGGTATAATCTCCGCCGTTAATTTCTCCGACTTCACGAAACAGTTTCCCATTAGAGAGTTGCGGTGAAGTTGTTTTGGACTTTGGTTGTGATTGGAGAGATTAGTGAGTGAATGGATTAATTAAGATAGTGGTTGTTATAAAAGTATAAAACTAAAACGAATTGAAAACGACAGAGTAATTTGGATTATAGCAGCACCACCGACCGTGTTAAAGTGAGAGAGGAGATTTGGTTTGGTGTTAGCTTCGAGGTCAAGTTCTGAATGGAAACTGTTGATGTTGATTTATGCGTGGTTTGGAAGAAAGTCTGTTTTCTTGACTCGGTATTTTCTCTTACTGTATCTATTTACTTTTTAACCAAATCTTACTTTATTATACGTGTAATAAATTAAATGCTAACATTTTAGTTAAAGTTTGAGGTTCGAATTCGGCCAAAAAAAAATAATTATCCAAAAAATAAAAGTAAGTTTGGGATTCGAATCCGGCCATAAAAAAAATTATCCAAAAATTAAAAGTAAGGATGAGAAGGATGAATCAGATCCAAATTCTAACAGGGTGTTATCAATTTATTGTATAAGTTTCTAAGGGTCTGTTTGGTTCGAGAGTTTTGAAGGGGATGAAAGGGGAGGGGAAATTTTTAATTTAAAGTGTTTGGTTCAATTTTTATAAGAGGAGGGGAGATGAGCAAATTTTATTGTACTGTCAAAATTATCCTTATATTAATTTAAAATTTCAATATTATCCTTGTAACAACGTTTATTATTATTATTATGTTATATTATTCTAGAAACAACTTTTACTATTACTAGGTTATATTATCTTGTAACAACTTTTATTCCATACTATTAACAATCTTTTCTTGTAACAACTTTTATTGTATATTATTAAGAATTTTTCCCTGTAACAACTTTTATTACTCCTTGTAAAACCTTGTTACTAATTCATTATTCCATCGTCTACATCGTGTTGTTATAGATTACATCGTTATTGTTTCGTTACTTTATTATCCTTATTTAATTAAGTTTAATGGTAAAACAGTAAAATAATTTTAAAATCTCTCCCCTCCATTTGTGAACTAAACACACTTTTAATTAAAATATCTCACATTCCCTCCCCTCCGTTAAAATTCCTCTCCTCCCCTTCTAATTCTCGAACCAAACGGACCCTAAAAGGTTTGTCAAAATCCCTAAAAAAAAGAAAAAGTTTGTCAAAAGAAAATCTTGACAGATTTTGTTTAAAAACATGATTTCTACGTATAATTAAGTAATAAATACGATTCTATTCATATATCAAAACAAAATTACATTGATCAAATTTAAAATTAATTTCGTCAAAAAAAAAATTGTATTCACCGTTGAAGATTTTCCTCCATTATTTATTTTAGGAATGTATTGTTTATCTTATCATTCTTGTCATGGATGCCTTTTTTTTTTTTTAATAATGTCATGGATGATTATTAACCCGATTTATTTTTTTAAAGTAAAAAAATATGAATTTATTGATTACCTTTATTTTTTACACCCAATAATGAGAAATTCTTACGTGAACTTTTACTCAACACATCATTCTTACATCTAACCAATTAAAATCTAACACCTCATTAAAATAATAAAAAGAATTGATATCAGAATTTTTTCTCATTATTTTTAATATTTCTATCTCCTTTTTCCACTTTCTTTAACCGGCAAAAACTACCCACCATTATTTATGTTTCCATTTTCTTAATTATAATCAAACTTTTTTTAAAGTTAATGACATGTGTCATTTTTTTATTGGTTGGGTGTAAGAATGATGTGTTGTGTGAGAGTTCATGCAAGAATATCTCCCCAATAATGTAGACATTGAATTCGATCAAACATAATGTGGACCATTAACTTGACCTTTAAAGAAATATTAAAAAAATAATAATAAGTGTTATTGGTCCAAAAAAATAAAGTTGTTACTTATTTTCAATTTGAAAAAAAAACTATCATATTTTGTTTTTCTACAAAAAGAAATATTTTGTTTTAATACTATTTTAATTTAAAAAGTGCATCGCTTTAACATCATCACTAGTATAGTAACGTGAGACCTCGCATCGATTTGGTTTCTCTAGGCAATAAACCCCCGGTTCATAGGTGAGGTGGAAGTCTGAGAGTTCTATAAACGTCATTTTTCTTTTTCTTTTTTTCCGTTGAAGAACAAATGTCATTTCCTTTGAGTTTTGATCTTCTTATTTTCCCATTAGATTCATAGTTTCTTTTCCTTTGGATTTATTTTATTGCGATATAATATTAACTGTAATGGTGATTGACTATTCATTAACATGACCTATTTAAGGTTTATTGTCGGGTTTGAATTCAAACTTAGGTCGTATGTTTAATTGACCAAGCAGGGTGTGTGTTGGAGCGCCAATGTTAGACATCAAGCTTGTATAACTGAATTATTGACAAAGCGTACATGATTGTGTTGACGTCAATCATAGAGTTGATCCGTCGATGAAGTATGCGTTATAGCGTCGAAATTGATCATTGGGGTTAGCCAAACCAGATAAGTGTTTTGTTTCGCAGGCTGTCATGTTGTCTTTACATTGCACGATCTGTATGAATATTGTTTGTCGTCTTGGTTTGATGTTATCTTGATCCTTTGTTTTGTTGCGGTATTTGTTCGGTTCATATCGACGAATTAACTTCGACCAAATGTAAATTAAATTAACGGCTTTGACATCTTCAAGTGGTTAATGAGCTACACCAATGACGAAATGTACAGGAGAATATGAGTTAGACTTTTTTGTCAGATTTTACTTAATTCACGATCAAACTTCGAATTATCAAAACTTTTTTCCTTTAAGGGCCTAAGGGTTGCCAAAAAAATAACGTTAACAAATGTCTTTTTAAAAAATAAGTTGCTTTGAAATTTAAATCTTTTAAATTTCAAAATATTCACCACACAATTTTCAAAATGTTATTTCTATACTTATTCCTTTATAATGCCCTTGACATTTTTTTTAAGATCAATAAATTTAAATATTAACATGTTTCTTATAACAAACATCGGATAAATCTAAAAATTAAAATGCTTTTTATAACAAGCATTGGAGGAAGAGTAATTTAATGGTGGTGGGTTGACGCCTTGACGGTTTAAAACAAATTTGCATATATAATCAATCAAAATATTTAAAATTGGTTCCGTGTGCAATAATGTTTTAGAATGTCAACCCACCAGCATTAAACTCGTTGATAGATTAATAATGATTTTTTTTAGTGAAAATTAAATACTAAAAATGAAAAATGTTTGAAGTGCGTTTTTCCTCGCAAATGCATCATATTTTGCTTCCAGTAGATCAACCTGAGCCCCGCCTTAGTATTTCACTGCCCCGTTGCTTCCTCTTCCATTTCACTCGCATTCCTTTCAGATCTACGCTCCCTAATCTCTCATTGCGTTCGGTAAACATCTTCTTTCTCATTTTCATCTTCTCTTCGCTATACTTATCCATTCAATTGCTATCTGTTGCATATCTTACTTACGGATCTAAACTTTGTTTTTCTCTCTTTCGCAGATTCAATTCCGTACAATTTCACAGATCAACCGCAAATATGGTATCGCTTATTGTTTCTTATTCTTTGCACCTTAATTACTTGTATCATTGAATTTCACTTGTTTTCTTCATTTTGATACCACAATTCTATTCCTACAATTGTTTGATGTATGAGTTTAACCCGTGATCTAAAATTACGGTTTCAAAGAATTTCCCAGTATTTATTGATATGCTTTGAAATTGAAATCCTTGTATAATTTCGCCATTCCCAGTACTTTTGAATCTTCTGCTGTAGCTTATGCTACCGTGTTCCATTTTGTTGCTTACCTTGATTTTTGCTACTTGTATTTCAATGTTTAATGTAATCCTAGAAAATTACATGCAAGCAGGCAACAAGCTGCGCCACCAACCCTTTCTGGATGACAAAACCAATCCTCCGCAATTGGAACCATTATCCGGGCCGCTTTCAGCTCTTATGGAGTGATGTGGTTTGGCGTTAGTTTTCCTCATAGAACTACAGTTTAGTTGGCCTAGGTGCCTCCTTTGAGCAATAAAGATGGAATCCAAAGTTAGGATGATAGGATTGCCAAACTTGACTGTTTTAGCGACTTTCTTGCCAAATGGCATCTGGGTATGACTCAAATGTTGAATCTAAAAAATTTTGTTTTTGGTTTAGGTAAAAGAAGAATTCACTTGAGTGTTGAACCTGTATTTTCTGTTTCTTTTTACATGTTTCCAGCTTCCCATTTCTTAATGTTTGATTTTCTTTTACCCCAAATTTAGTTATGTAACATTTAATGTTCGATTTCATCCTAAATTGTGCTGAGCTTGACTGTACAAAGGTCATAAGCTCATTCCCTTTAGTAAATTGGAAACGCAAGCATCTCTTGGCTTAGGAAATATAGAAGTTTCGCATCTGTTCCTGATTTACTATTTGTACTGTTATTTTTTTTCTTCTTCAATTTTTGTTTTTGTTTGTTGTACAGGTTGTGCTTGCTGCATCCATTGTCGGCAAATCTGGTAAAGGTGAGTTATTTGGCTATTTGCATCCCTTCACTAATTTGTGGTTTTTTACCCTTAATTTTAGAACAATCAACACCAATAGTCTGTATACTTCATTGAACAGCAATTTTGAGATGCAACCTTTAGCTTTAGTTAACTTTAAGCTGGACATGTGCACATTTTTATGAAACACAAGACAACACGTTTCTGGGACGGGGAATATATAAGAAATTACTTTTAGGAAGGGCAGTACCTTTCCAGGAATATGTACATTGGTTGAACATGTGGAAAATCAGCTAATGAAGTTATTTCTTTTCCTCTGGTTTAAAACATGGTCACTGATGTTGAGATAACTTTTTTTTTTTTTGAAAACTCGGTATCCGATCCAAGAATCGAGATGTTGAGATAACTAATACATGTTACAAGCCTTAATCAGGAAACCTAAAATGTATATTTTGCTATATGACTTCTTTTAAGTTTTATCTGAATAATCTATCTGCCCATCACTTTATGTCAGCAACATAGACCATGGAGTTGCCTATTTTAATTATTCCATATTTTTTGTGTGTCTGATTCCTTAGTATTACATCTTATTATTTGGAATATTTTTTTCCCCTTGACATTCAGGACAATCTTTTAAATTAATAAACAACAGCTTATTCCTGAATTGATGTTTTATTTGATTGTGCCTAAATATTTACGGACTCAACACCCATACCCTTATGCCAATAAATCTTTTGCTTTTTGATTACAGTGCTAGTCTCTAGACAGTTTGTGGATATGTCTCGTATAAGAATTGAGGGACTTCTAGCTGCGTTTCCCAAGTTGATAGGCACTGGGAAACAGCACACATATATCGAGACTGAGAACATCCGCTATGTTTATCAGCCAATAGAAGCTCTATACTTGCTTCTTGTAACGAACAAACAGAGCAATATGCTGGAAGATTTAGATACTCTGAGACTTCTCTCCAAACTGGTATTCTTTCTGTGATCCTTCAAATTTGACATTTTGTGTTTCCAAATCCATTTATTTTCAATTGATTGGTCAATTCATCTTGTCGGGAGAATTATTGGTTTTGTCATTAACTTGGTATGACTTGCTGGCCTGAATTTGGAATTTTGGGCCCTGTCGTCTTAATTTCCTGCCATATTGGTGTTTTCATGGGGTTTTGATGGGACAATTATGATCATTTAAACATGGCTTTTAGTTCCTTGAATTTTATAGGAAGGTTTAGGATGGATGAAATGATTTTTAGTAGGAGGTATTTTACCTTTTTGAATCAGTTTTAAAGCCCTTAAATTAAACTTGTGTCAAAATGTTTTCTTATTCAGTTCATTACTCAATAATTTTAGGTCCCTGAATATTCTTATTCCCTTGATGAAGAGGGTATCTGCAAACATGCCTTTGAGCTGATTTTTGCGTTTGATGAAGTCATCTCTCTTGGTCACAAGGAAAATGTGACCGTTGCACAAGTTAAGCAATACTGTGAGATGGAAAGTCACGAAGAGAAGCTTTACAAGCTGGTTCAGCAGAGCAAGGTCAATGAAACTAAGGATCTAATGAAGCGGAAAGCAAGTGAGATTGATAAGAGCAAGGTTTGGTTGGAGAGACTACTATTTATTTATTTATTTATTTATTCATGTTTTTACTTTCAATTGAATTTAATACAATTATCGTGCAGATTGAAAAGAATAGAGGTGATAAAGGAGGATTTGGTCCTTTAACGTCAATGGGTTCTGGAAGAATTGAAAATAGCTTTAGTGACATGAGCATATCTAGCACTGGAACTGGTTTTGGAAGTGGCTCTGGTTTTGGATCGAGCACTGATGTTGATTCCTTTTCTACCAAGCCTAAAGGTTGGTTTTCATAGATTCCCACAAATTCTTCTAGAATGCTTTTAAATGTACCAACTCAGAATGGCAACGAAGCATGCAATATACAGGCAGCACTTGTTCATCAAAATACATATGCTTGTCCCCATCAAAAAGGGGGAGATTGCTGAACCAAAGTGTAACCTTTTCATTTAACATGTTTCTGAATAAAGAGTAACATTTTCATTTATGTACTCTCCTATTCTCTTCCTTAGGTCGTCCAACTGCATCTGCCACTGCTCCGCCAAAGGGCCTTGGTATGAAGCTTGGTAAATCTCAAAAGACAAACCAGTTTTTGGAATCATTGAAAGCAGAAGGTGAGGTCATTCTTGAAGTTGATCAGCCAAAACTTGGCCCGTCTCGGTCAGCTGCCCCGCCACTTATTGATCCCATCACTTTAACTGTTGAGGAGAAACTAAACGTGACACTGAAAAGAGATGGTGGACTTAGTAATTTTGATGTTCAAGGAACATTGTCTCTCCAAATTCTTAACAAAGAGGATGGACATGTTCAAGTTCAGGTATTACATTCTCACTATCTCTAACTAACTCCATGCGTGTCCATTTGATTGCCGCTTTGCATAACCTGAGCAGTCTTTTTTGATAAGTAATTATTTATTGACATGAATAGTGAAATAAATTGTCTCCTGCTTAATTTTTTTCTGTTTTCTTTATTTAGGCCTCATACTCTTGTCAAAGTTTGCATCCTCCGTAAACACAGTTGTCAGTAATATTGAAGGTTAACAATGAGCTAATTTTCAAACGAGTAATGTTTAAAAACCAGCCTATGTTTTAGTGTTTAATGTAAGACTCAAATAAGTTAATTATAAGTTTTTGCAAGACGTAGTTGTCAGCAGTTTTTGTTGTGATTCAGATGTTTAGCTTATACCCTCTGATTCTAAGTATTTTCACTTCTGTGTTTTATCTGTGTATTTCAGTTTAGGCTTTGTGTTTCTGTTTGGGCCTTGTGTTTATCTCAATCCCACTCTAGAACATCTTGTTAGGACTTGAAAGTCGTGAGTAGTAAGCATGTATACTAGAGGGAAGAAGAAGAAGCAGTAATAGGGTAGTTGGTAGTTCAGAGAATATGTTATTGTACAAGTTAGTTTGTAGATATAAATATCAGGTAAGAGAGAGAAGGGAAAGGATCATTAACTCATTTGCAACTCACTAATGGTTCATATGTGAAGAGAATTCCTCCCTTTGCAAAGCAGAGCTATAATAGCTCTGAGAAATTTGTTTTGAATGAAAACATCTATTCAGGAGAACAATTAAAAGAGATGTACTTGCATACTGTGCCTTGTTTTTGCAGGTTCAGACTGGTGAGAATCAAGCCGTCTCTTTCAAGACACACCCTAACATGAATAAGGAATTATTTGCCAATGAATATATATTAGGCCTGAAGGACCCAAATAGGCCTTTCCCCGCTAGTCAGGCCAGTGATGCTGGAGGTGTTGGTCTTTTAAGGTGGAGAATGCAAAGCACTGATGAGTCAATGGTGCCACTGACAAGTAAGTCAATAAATTTCATTGTTGTTGGCTGCTATTTTGTCTTCATGTATTTAGAACTTACAGTCTGCTATACATGTATAATGCAGTCAACTGTTGGCCCTCTTCTTCTGGAAATGAAACTTATGTCAACATTGAATATGAGGCTTCATCAATGTTTGATCTGCGCAATGTTGTGATCTCAGTACCCCTTCCAGCTCTTCGAGAAGCTCCATCTGTTAGTCAGATTGATGGGGAATGGAGGTGTGGAAATTATTTTTGTTTTCTTCCTTTGAATAAGTGTCGGGGACAGTCTTGTTTTTTGCGTTTCATGTTGAAGTCTGCAGTAAATTAACCAGTCGTTTTGTATTGGAAATAATACTATCTGTTACTCGTGTAAATGGTCTGCAATCTTGAATTATCTGACTAAATTTGCATGAATCATAATGCTCTGAAACTAATACTGCTTCCCCCTCCCCTTCTCCTACTCCTCCTCCTTTCCTAAGATCATGAGTTTAGTCATTAATATTTTATTATGGTTGTAAATAATTTTACTCCACGTCTGTACATTAAATTCTTACTCTCTTTATAGTTCCTTAATAAAATTGGCTTTGCAGGTATGATTCTAGGAATTCCATTTTGGAGTGGTCTGTCCTGCTGATTGATAATTCAAATCACAGGTATGCTAAAATTGGAATGGTTGTTTTAGAGCTTACTTATGCTATATTTTGATCTTTGTATTTTTAGATTTGCTTTGTCTGATCTTAATATATTTGGCAGTGGGTCATTGGAGTTTGTTGTTCCACAAGCAGATGCATCAGCATTCTTTCCCATTTCAGTTCGCTTTATAGCAACTGATACATTTAGTGACCTGAAGGTTTGTCTGATGATTTTTTTTTTCATCTGACTTTATTTGTGAGCATACATGCATAGTGCTTTTTTGAAATGATTTGGTTGAAACTGACGCATGCATTGAACTAGAGATTTTTTGGCAAGGAAATATTATACATGTCTAAGTGTCGACTATCACTTCATTCAAGTGTACAATGATGGACTACAGTTGACTTAATGTTTTTGGCTTGTCTTTGTAGGTTACAAACATCATTCCGCTAAAGGGTGGTAATCCGCCCAAGTTTGCTCAGAGAACACAGTTGATAACGGAAAACTATCAAGTTGTCTAATTGATCATCCTTCTGTCCGAGATTCTATGACAGTTTTGCTTTCACAGTTGCGGTTTTTTGTTTCTTTTTCCATCTGGCTTTTATTTGCCATGTTGCATCATTTGTTAGCATGAGTTCATAGTTTAGATTCATCGTAATTAGTTAGGAACTTAAATGAGTGTGTATCGTTTCTATCTATATAATATGTATATTTAATGTGGAAAGTTGCCTTACCTGTTCCCCCCTGTTCTCTATTAATTGGAGTATGCTCTATGCTGTTAATTTAGAAGGGAATTGAGATCGATGATGGTTAAAGCGAACTAATTACGCGAGTATAAGTATAGGAAGAAAAGTGATGCATTGACTAATTATTCTCACTATGGAGTAACCAATGTAAGGCTTTGGTGATATTCGATCGATAAATAATGTTGAACTTGGAGTCATAAGCTTCGGCCATTAGGCCTTTGAAAAGGGAGGGAAGGAAATGAAGGGAGACATAGCAAAACTCTCACGATTTTTGGGAAACTGCCTTTTGAAGGCAGTGAGATGAAAATACTTATAAGTAATATTTATTTTTTGTATTTATTTTGAAAGCATTATTTAGAGAATTAATAAATTTGAAGATTTTCCTTCAAATTTTTTTTTTGAAGATTTATTCATCCACAAAAAAAAAAGTTGAAGATTTATTCATAATTCTCCCAAAAAAAACCCATCAAAGCCTTCTCCAATGCATTGTTTTGAGTTCTTTCGTATTGAAAGGTTTTAGTCAGGGGTGTTCGCGGTGCGGTTTGGTTCGGTTTTGAGGGTAAAAGTCATCCGAACCGCAAGATAAAAAAAGCATGTGGTTCGGTTTGGTTCGGTTGATTTTAAAAATAAAATCCAAACCAAACCAATGCGGTTTGGGTTGGATCGGTTGGTGCGGTTTTTTCGAGACGATACAATCTTTTGTTTCCAACATTAAAATCAAGTTGAAATACAACATATTTTCAGCAATGTTTTAAATTTTATCAAATATTACAATTTTAATTTCATTTTATAATGTTTCCAACAACATAGACCAAGTTAAAAACATGGACAAAACGTAATCCTATTTTGTAAGAAATGCAAAAGACTGAGATTTTATTATTCTCTAAAATTTCAAGTAGCACATAAATACGTTTTTTAAATAAAAAGCAAAGAAGAAATCTAACAAGTGAAAAAATATGTCATTTATAAAAGTTTTCATTGAGTTTCTATGAATATTGGTTTAGGTTAGATATGTTTAATTAACATTTTTCTTATGTTGTGGTTTGGTTCATTTTGGTTCGCTTGATAAAATGAAAACCGCAAACCAAACCAAACCATGCGGTTGAGCAAGAAAATGTCCTGATTACATCCAAACCAAATGCGGTTTTTTGCGGTTTCGGTTTAGATCGGTTTGGTTTGCGGTTTTTCTATTGAGTTGGTTTGGTTTTGAACACCCTTGGTTTTAGTTTAGTGAAGGAAAATAAAATTTTACGTAAGTTAGGGAGCCTAATCACCATTCCCTTTTCAAAAACTGTTGTTCACACATATCGTAAGGCTGAAACACATGTAAAATACAAAATTGCCCCTCTGCAGTTAACTGTCGAGGGTTCAAAAACCGGTTGCAGTTAACTGCCGAGGAAAACCTCGGCACTTAACTGTCGAGGGAATGTTATAAGAACATAACAGACATAGGAGTTTCCAAAACTCCATTGTTGCGGTTTTCATTTTCTTAGGTGCAATTTTCTGTCATTCCAAGCTAATTTCAATCACAAAAACAAGTAAGTTTTTTGAATCCTATTGCCTTGTTATTTTGTGGTTGAATTGTTTGTTTTTTTTTTTTGTTAAATTTCGATTATATAGGTTTTATTGATTTTATGATTTTATGGTATGTTAGATTTATGTTTAGGTTTTATTGAGTTGTAGAATTGTTAAAATTGTTAGAATTGTTAGGTTTAGGTTTTATGATTTTAGGATAGTTTAAGTTAGAATTATTTAGGTTTAGGTTTTATGATTTTAGGATAGTTTAGGTTAGAATTGTTAGAATCTGGTAGGTTTAGGTTTAGGTTGTTATGAATTGTTATAATTGTTATAAAAGTTTTATTGAATTGTTAGGTTTAGGTTTTGATGAATTGTTGTAGAATTGTTTAGGTTTAGATGTAGGTTTTGATGATGGTTTAGGTTTTGATTTTATGATTTTATGGCAATGTTGTTTAGTTTAGGTTTTGATCGCCAATTTTTTTTTTATGTAGATATGTCTCAGAATCAGGATAACGTTCAGTTGAACAAAAATGAGGGTGATGAGAAGAAGAAAGAAAAATCGCCTATGACATGGCACATAATTGTTTGTGATGGTTCTAGTAAAAAGAAGGATTAAAAGGTGCCGGTGTACAATCAGTCGAGGTTGAGGAGGAGCAGGAGGACATGCTATTTTGGTCCTCAACCAAAAGAAGGTGCCCCAGGGACTGTCGAGTACAACCCAATTGAGATAAGCGACGAAGGTGATGATTAAATAATGTAAGGGCTTGTAATAATCTTGAATAATCTTGGAACATCTTGTTATTGAATAATTTTGTTATTGAATAAACTTGAAGATTTTGAATAAATTTGAAGCGAAATTGCGTATTGATTAAATTTGCGTGTTGATTAAATTAAATTTGAAGCGAAATTGTGTATTGATTAAATTTGAAGCGAAGTCGCGTGTTGAATAATTTCGATTAAAGTCGCGTATTTCGATTAAAAATTGTGTATTCGAATAAACACTAATTAAGTCCAACGTGAATTCAAATAAAAGTTGCGTAATGAATAAATAAATTCGAAAAGTGGTAAATTCATTACATTGCATTACATTCAGAAATAGACCTTCCAACTACAACAATTATCTTACCCCTGAATGAGGTAAATTAAAACTTGCTAAGCAGCAGGACTCCAACATTCGTCCGACATTTCTACTGTTCCATTCAAAAGATTAAATTCTTGTTAGTCTTGGTTTAAATGACGGTATTCAAGTGTCAAAAGAATGAGGTCCATCCCTTGACACTTCAATACCTTCATTTAAACCAGCCTAACAAAAATTTAATCTTTTGAAAGGAACAATAGAAATGTCGGTCGAATGCTGAGTCCTGCCGTTTAACAAGTTTGAATTACCCTATCTAAAGGAAGACAGTTGTTGTAGTTGGAAGGTGTATATCCCTACCTAATCGCGATCTTCTGGCGGAATCAGACACTTGATAATATCTTCAGTTGACCTCAGCAACGTTACCCGCATATCTATCCACTGGAACATGCTGTGCTCCCAAAACATGCTCTTCACATTTTCGTCGTTTGTTAATTCCACCCAAGTGAATGACACTCTCCCCTCGTCGAGCGTTGGACGTTTATATCGAATGTATTCCACCATCCTTGTGTCTCTGGGGTTGACTCCTTGGTTGAATTCATTCAATTGATCTTTGAGACCTCTTAAAGTTACACCAAGGCACCGAACCTTCAACCTCTGAGGTTCTCCGCCGTTGAATTGTGCATGAACGTCGATCCACCCGACCATTGTTTCAAATCTACACAATAAGAAATTGAAAACAATCAATGAAAAACTCATTCAAACATTTCATCAAACACTTGGAGTG
>Ga0315914_1001225_pt1 | contig 37496 bp, 19 predicted proteins | sample MpolenodulesMG_FD_203920 | JGI IMG/M metagenome (GOLD analysis project Ga0315914, IMG submission 203920) | Medicago polymorpha root nodule microbial communities from Los Angeles, California, United States - elongated nodules | ecosystem: Host-associated > Plants > Roots > Nodule | place: USA...
AGAGAGAGAGAGAGAGAGAGAGAGAGTAAAAAGTGAAACTATAAAAATGGGGGGTGAACTTCCTTTTATACTTCGAAGTTGTCCAGAATATGTAATCCGGACCAATCTTTAAAATTTCGGATTTCGTTTTCCGGAGGACAATTTGGTAATTTTGCAGGGCGCGTGAGAAGAGCATAGGGTGGGAAAAGTAATAGCCTAGGCAATAACATGGCTTTTGGAATTGTCTTTGGTCCTTTTGCTCGGGTTCTTAAAACTTAAAAGCCTCAATACCATAGCTTTTAATTAATCTCAAAGTTTTATATTCAATTCTTTCTAGTGTCAATATCGATAAATTAGTTTAGCTTCTTAAAAAAATACGGCGATAATATTGATCTGCTAATTTTTATAGACTAAATACTCATTTATTTGTTCGTGTTTTTATAATAATTTTGTATGTGTTTGAATTTGTTAAAATTGAAGTGTCATGTGTAAGAAAAGTTTCCCTAGAAGAACATATACATGCATATTAATATCTGTGTCTTCTACAAGTGTCACATTTTTGTTGCAATAACGGTTCTTAATTTTATCTCATTGAAATGGAGTACATTCTTGCTCTTTGTGGAAAGATGACTCATCTATTTACTATTCATAGCTTTCTTGCAATGTAGACATTGTTGTACTAACTTATACTACAACTAAATTTATTGTATTAAATATTGATGAAGTAAGTGCAGTTAATAACTTAGAAACCGTTAAATTAGCTTACTTGCATTCTGAGTCCATATGAATAGCCTTAACACAAGACCTCAAACTCAACCTCACTTCAACAAATAAGACAAGATATAGTACAAGTTCAAGTTTTGTGAATAATTCAAAGTCAAAGACGTTGGCGGTGATAAGGAAATTATTGAGTTCATACCCCGTACTGTCCTAATATTGACAATGTCAATGGTATGGTACATTAAATTCCAATAACTAACTTCATCCACATTTGTCAAAGTTTTCCACTATAGTACCAAACTCGTGGATCTACTTGCATTGAGAGTTGTAGATGAGATTTCTTCTATTGCAAATGTTTTTCTGAATTTTCTAATGAAAATATTATTCTTTCTATTTCAAAATACATCTCCAAGTCAATCACTTCACATATGCCAATGCACAATTTTGACTGTTAATATCTTTAATTATCTAAAGTAAAAAATTATAAAAATTTAATATTTTAAAAATATTCGTCGAGACAAATCAAACAACATCTTACATGCTAATATTTGTATTTATACATTAGTTAAAAAGTATGGTCAAAGTAAGTCAAATGAATAATGCACATTGCAAAAATTGGACATGTATTTTAAAACGGAGGGAGTAATCAGTGTTCTTGAGACATTTATTAAAAAAATTAATATAAAATACTCCCTCCGTTTTTTTTTTGGTCAGGAAAAAAAACATTTTTAAATATAAGTAAAATTGAATTTTTAGGTTCATTTATTTAATGATGTATGTGGTCCATATTATTAACCACATACATGAACTTAAAAAGTCAATTTTGTTTATATTTAGAAACTGAGAAGTATTGCATAAGAAAATGTGAAAAAGTTTTGTATTTAACTTTTTAAAAATTAAGGATTTGTTGTTTTCAATAAAAAAGAACTTATACTTTTAACTTCAGTGACTAACGTCCTACTAACACTAATTACTATGATCCTTTTTTATTTTAATTTTTTTTGTTGACCCTCGGTTTCTAGGAAAAAGGTTTAATAATTTTAAATTTGGTTACAACTTAGGTCCAATCATTTGATTTATTTCTCTCTTCTATTAGAAATGATATTCTTTGTATAACCAATCACATTTAATGGGATGACTTAATTGTTGTATTAGAAATGATTTTTTTTTCTTCTAAAACTAAACAAATAGTTTATTTTAAAAAATTTAGCATAAAATCATTTATGACAAAATGAGCTTTGAAAAATACTTACACGCAAACATAACTAAAATATTAAAAATGATTTTTTTAAATTCATTTTGTAAAAGTGATTAAGATGATAATTCATATTTAAATTTGTTTGCATAGAAGTGAGTTGAATAAGAAACTTGAATGTAAAAATAACATTTGTAATAAAATTTGAATGTAAGAATTTGAAATAAAAAGATTACAAATGTTAGCTCCAAAGTTACTATCAAATTATAAAGACAACATCAACTATAATAAATAATCCTCAAACATACTAAAGTTGAAAGTCATAAAGTTGCTTATTGTTCTAAAGTTGGAAGTCATAAAGTTGCTTATTGTTCAGACTTTAGTATCTGTTTAAATTTAGTAGATGTTTGAGGGTTTATTTTATTGGAATTGATGTGTATCTGTTTAAATTTAGTAGATGTTTGAGGGTTTATTTTATTGGAATTGATGTTGCCTTAGGTTTGTTTGCAAGTTTGAAAGAGATGAGAGCGAGTTTAAAAGAGGAGAGGGGAGAGCTTTGAAAGAAAAAAAAGGAAGGAACAAGTGGAAAAAATAGATGACATTAAGAAAGATAAAAGGCTCTAGGTTCATTTTTCTTCATGATAAAATATCCTCCTCATTTGTGGGAAGTCAGAAGTCAAAAATTATATTGTACGAGGGTTTTGGAGAATTTACATGAATTCTCCAAATTTAATCTATAAAATTAAAAATATATTTATTAATCATAAATATTAATTTAACATTCTCTAAAAATAACACTCTTTAAAAAAGTGAAATATTTGACAATTTTCCTCTATTACCAACCCTTTAAAGCCCTTCCTTCCCCTCCCCTTCAAACTCCCAAAACACAGCCTTATTGTTGGGAGTGAGATAAAGGAGATATGAGAGAAACATATTCAAAATCATTTTGAATCTTTTAAAAGTGAATCCAGATATAAACCAAGCAAGACAAACTACTGAATTCTTCAAAATCTTCTAGAATCAAAGATCAAAACAGTCTGTGCCTCATTCTCATCTCTCTGTCTTAAATCACATTACATGATTAAAGGAACAACTTTGCTGCCAACAAATTTAAAAGCAGTGGTTGTAACCAAAAAATAATTTAAAAGCAGTGGTTCCATTTAGACAAAACTATGTAAAATACACTATCAAAATAAAAGGCATATCCTAAATTGAGGTACATCCTCCAATTTACAATTTTCATTCAAAATGTGTTCTTAACATGCAAAAGAGACATTTATTTTTAAAAATAATAACAAATGAAAAGATTTATTTAAAACAAACTAAAATAAACAAAAAAAAAAAGTGAGTGCCAAGTCAACTATATGTACCCAAAAAAATCATTTCAAACAACTTGATGCATAAATTATAGGGTAGAAACTTTACCTGCCCCCAAAGTCACCTCAGAAGTACACATCCGACGAAAAAAATTGTGTCGTCTAGATGTGTACTTCCCGATAAAAACAAAAAAAAAATTTCCGGCCGGACACTTATGCAATAAAATTATAGTGCTATTGGTAGGTTAAAATTTTGCACCAATTATTAATGCAAAACTGAACCGACCCGAAATACAGACAGGCTTCAAATATACCATCAAACCTACCACAAGATTTAATTTCCAAGCCATGTGATTCAACTTCTCACAGATTTTATTGTCTACCATCAAAACTAACCAACAATTGAATTCTGTAAAGTATATCATGGCTACTATTCCCTCGGCCGAAAATTTAACTATATCACAACAACACCAAACCTTCCAGTAACATGAAATCTGAACAAAATTTGAAAATTAAGTATCCAAACTAGTGTATATAGCCTTTTTTTCCAAAGACAGGAGCAAAAGCACAAAAGGAGTATATGTGTTTCTCAACTCAATTCCCCTAAGGATGTATAAGAACAGAAATAACTTAAGCTACCTCATAAACCTAACCATCCATTAGGAAGATTGGTTTCACAGCCTCCTTCTAGGACTAAACTTCTTCTTTAGACAAAATAGATGTATGCAAGCCCCAACAGCATCAGGATTAGCAAGACAGCAATACCAGTCCAAAGCAAGTCATTGTTGGACTTTTTCCGCTTCAGGATAGCTTTTGGAATTGCCTCTGGTGCTTTTGCTCGGCTTCTGGACCTGACACTGCTCTCCTTTGTGACCTTTTCCTTCACTGGGGCAGGGGCCTCAACAACATCATCCACCTTTTCTTGTTCAGTAGCCTCGACTTCTGCAGCTTCCTGTTCCTCCTGGGGAGTGGCAGCAGCTCCAGATTTCTTCTTTGCTTTCTTTTCGAGGACCTACAAAACAATTCCAGATTTTGGAAATTATATCTCAATGGAATAGGAAAATGGATTTAGATCCGCTAACACTAGTAAGGCCTTATTTGGATAAACAATATTCAAGGCCTCATTACAAATTACACTAATTCAGAGATCCAATCACAAACATTTTTAGTTTAGGGACCTACTTAAAAATCTTCAAATAGTTGAAGGACCTAGAGTAATTAAACCTAATTTTTTACCTTTTTTCCCTTTGGCATGACAAAAACTAGCACGAGAGAATCTAAATCAAGATATTACAGTAAAATTAATAGACCCGACACAAATAATGATGAGTCGAAAGATAGTTTATTTTTTAAAAAAAAAAATCTCTATAGCATGATATAAACTAGCACGAGAGAATCTAAATAAAAAAAGAACCAAATCAAGAATTAAATTACCTTAAGTTTCTTCTCAGCTTCCTTTTGTGCTTTGAGAGCTGCTTTTGCTGCAGCTTTCTCTGCCATCTTCTTCTTCCTTTCAGCAGCAAGCTTTGCCTTTGCAATTTCCTCTTCTCTTTTCATCTCTTTCAACTTTGCTGGATCAATTTCAGGCTCTTTTGCAGCAGGGGCCTCCTTGTGAGGATTTTCAAATTCATAATCATCATCAATTGCTGCTAAATCCCTCCCTTTGGATTTGGTTTCTTTTTGAGCTGGCAAAGTTTCAACTGGAGAAGGCTTGGGCGCTTCCTTTGGCTGTTTTGCGACAGCTTTTGGTAATGCCTCAGGTTCAGCAGCAGGTTTGGGTTCTTCCAGCAGTGGCTTTTCATCCCAGTTCCTCATGCGCCCGTCCCTACTCAGCTGCCTCATATCCAACGATGACAAAATTCTTTTCTCATAATCAGCCCTAAAAGCTTTGCCGTCGTTCCAAAGTGACATGAATTTCTCACCCTACAATCAGAGGGAAAAATTAGAAAAAAGCAAGATTCAACCACAACCATTATCACGGTCAGAGAAATCAGGAAAAAGAGATGGTTGCTGTGTAATCCCATCGTTGACTTTTTGATAGCTCCGAAGAATGAATATTTATGTGGGCGAACTAACCTCTGTCTGTGAAAGTTCATCAATAGCGGCAACATCTTTCTTAGCAGCCAGCTCACGTGCCTTGTTCAGAAGTGTACGACTTTGGTAGAAATAGGAGTTCTGAAAAAGAAAATACAAAGTCATATACAGAAATTAATTTGGAGTCATGACACTGAGAAAGAAAGAAAGAAAAACAAGTTATGAAATAACGACAAAAATTACTAGATAGTTACATTAGCAACAGCATCAAGAATAGATGAAATTTACATCAAGGACAGAATTACACTTCGACGGGTTCATGACAATAGATATACTATAAACAATCATCAGATTAAAACACACAGAAAATTTCAACTAAAACACACAAGAAAATTTAGGTGCAAACTTCACCATCAGTCAGATTAAATGTGGTATGATACTGGATGAAAATCGGAAGATTTTAAAACAGACTGGGAGTCATTGAATACCACATTTTCAGATGAATAGAAGTGACATCCTCCACATTTTGCATTCCACCTTTCAAAAATTTATTCATGTAAACTGAGATGAAAATGTAAAAATAAGGGTTTCACCATATCCTATACTTATGTTTGAAAACAAGAAGACATTTTTGTAGCTAATAGTGAATATAGAAAACTTTACCAGAAAAAATTCAAAATAAAATGCACCCTTGGGTTCAAACAAAACCGTTTTTCATTTTAACAGTATTCCTTTGAGACTAGACAATAGACAATGCTCATAATTATAGCAAAACATACCCCCTCATCACGCTGTTTCCTCAGCTTCTGGATGCTCTCAAAAGCTTGTTCCCTCTTCTGAGTAACAGCTACCAGTTCTGCCTGAAGAGACTGGATATCGATGTCAATGGTTTTCAGCACATCATCAATTTGCTTCATTTTGGACCGAATCGCCTGTCTCTCTTTCTTCACTCCATCCAAATCCCCGCCAATAAGCTGCAAGAAAATTGAACATGTAAAAGACTATTTAACTAATAATAATACAGAATGAAAAAAATTCAAAACTCTTGAAAAGAAACCCAATAGCAAAACTTACAAAAAAGTATATCTTACCTTAACCTGGTCTTGGATGGCATCTTTCGGCCCAATAGTATCATGCAACTTGGTCCTCATTGCAGAATTGGCAATGACTTTCTCCCTTGTCCCCTCAAGCTGTTTGATTTCACGGAGGATTTGCTTTTCTTCAGTCAATGGAATGCTCTCGTGCTGAATGCGGTACTGTAAGCCATATATCTGTATCCATAAAAGCATATCAGTGGTGAGTGAATGAAGAATATGTTCGAATTAACTAAAACACAAGTAAAGTGAGGGCTTTGGATTAAAAAGCAACTAAGAGATTCATAACATACGAAATTGTTAAGTTCCTCCTCAGATGAGCAGATACCGCCCCGACCAGCATTATTTGAATTGCGCAGCTTTCCCAGTGCCTGCTGCAGAGGCTCAATCTCTTTCATTTTCTCATCAAAAAGACTCTGATATTGCCTGTTGTCCTCTCTTAGAATCTTAATCTGAGAAATCAACTCAGATTTTTCCGACTGCAGGGAAGAGTAAAGACCAAATATGCAATTATAATATGTATATTGAGATTATAAAACTTTCATAGAAAAAAGTTCCTTTTTTTTTTAAGGGAGAAAAAACTTCCCGTTGTCAAGTCATGTGCAACACACATTAATTTTTTATTACATATCAAATGATTTTGAGATATAACTTCGCCAGTAGACAAAAACGTGTCGTTGAGGGTTTAATTATTCAATGCCGAGGCACCAAAACATGGATGCCTTGACATCAGAAAATAAATGATTCGACTCCTTTGAACTAATTTTACAGGTTACATCTCAAGGTAATACGACAAAATGTGCCTTTTACAGTTTGCGGTTCAACGCCTTGAGTCAAGAAACACCAAAACACGAATCCCTTCAAGACCGGAAAATAAAGTATTTGACCCTTCACATTAATTTTCAATATTAATCGACAACTCAAGCATAGCATTAATAGCTCAAATAAAATATTAAATCACTACGGTTTTAAAACATTCTGATTATCTTATCACCAAAGTAATAACAAGTAAAATAGTTTGACATTTAGGGTTTTGTACAGTAACGAACACGGCAAGCAACAATAGTGAATTATCACAACTCACCCTCTTTGCCTTCAGCGCTTCAGTAATCTGAAACCGAGCTTGATTTTTCTTGCTGATCTCCTTATCAAGCAGATCAATCTTAGCTTTGATGGATGGATCATCATAAGGCCTGCATCTGACAAAGTAAAAATAATGAATCTGCTTAGGTGCAGGCCATTCTTCAGCAGCATCTTTCGGGGTATTGGAATCAGCAACATCGTTGACTTCCACTTTCGCAGATTCATCTCCATGTGAGCCAAACTTGATGGTCTCACCAGCTCCCAGATCTTTCTCCGGCTTTCCATTCTCCTTTTCAAGAGCAACAGGTTTGTCTCCTTCAACACCGTTATCCATTGGTCCTTGAACCATCTCGAATCCCACAATCTCACTTGCCATAGCTCCAACTACAAAATCCAAGATACCTGAATCCAAATAAAAATAATAATAATATTCAAATCATATCAAAGCATGAAAAATTCAGCAGTATGTATAATTCAATATTTGATCCACATTCTCAATAAACAGATACTCGAATACTAAATCATGAAACACATCATAGGTTTTTCAGTAACATTAATAGTGTGTTATCATCGTCAAACAAACAAATACACATGCAGAAAATTCAGAAAGTAAAAAAAAACACACACCATATACACAACAAATCAACATGAACAATGAACACTTCAATCAATAAAACAATTGCATCAAATTGATCACAAACAACCAATCCAGCCATATCACATGACATGAAACAAAAAGAGATCTAAACTTTACCATCTTAATCTCAAACATGCAAACCAAAAAAATCACAATCCAGATAAACAATTTATTACCAAATAAATAAAAATCAAATTTTTAGGTTAAAAAACTTAAAACCAAACCTTATTCAATTATGATCAAGCTCAACATGCAAATTCCAAATCTCAGAAAAATAAGCAAAGACAACAAAATAAAAAACTTCATAAGGGCATGATCTGAATAATCAATCACTACATCATTGATACACAAAAACAAAAAATAAGTACTATAAATAAAATAAAATAAAATAAAATAAAAACACACCTTATTCAATTGTGATCAAACCCAACATGCAAAATCCAAATCTCAGAAAAAATAACCAAACAAAGTAAAATAAAAAACTTTATAAAGGGTATGATCTGAATATTGAAAAATGAATCAAACCCATCAATGATTAACAAAAACAAAAAACAAGTAAGTAAAAAAAAAACTTAAGAAATGAAAAAACAGAGAGAAATGAACAATACCAGTGTATAGAGCTAAGAAGATTTGTAAAGAAGAAGACCCCTTTTGAAAAAGGGTCTCCAAATCAAATAAAGAGTTTATGTAAAAACCCAAAATTGAAAAATGGGTCAGATCTCGCTCTGTTTTCTTCTTCTTCCTCCACGTGCAGGTTTACTCAAGAACCCGTTTAGAGAGAGAATGAGAAAGAGACATCATTTTACAGTGTCTCTATATTTATATATGAACAAAAAAAGGATAATGATTTTTTCAGGTTCGACAGTGGATTTCGCTACCTCGATTTCTTCGAAACAGTAAAAACGTAAGGCTAAGGTTGTTTTTCTTGGTTTTGTGGATTTTCTTCATTTGGGTAAAAAGGTAAAATGAAATGAATAAATGAGGTTTTGGGTTTTGCAATTTTGGTGGTTTTATTATCTATGATGATATTCTTTACCTTTGTGTTTTCTTCATTTTTAGGTTGAATGGAAGGTTTGTTTCTTTTAGTAGAAATTTGCTGTTAATGGAATTTTAGGTATTGTATTGACTTTTAGCAAATGGAAGAATATTCACTTACTAAAATGTACAAGGCTGTGTTTGAAAATGAGAATGATTTTGTTGTTGTTTTTGGAAACATGTTTAGGTGAATTTTTAGGTAGGTAGTTATAGGGTTGAAGACGATAGGTTCGATTAGATAATTGTAGGGTTTGACAGATTCGATTATATCTGATATAATACAAAGAAAGGTTGAAGACGATGAGTTCAGTGAGTCTATGTAAGGTTTGCTTGAAAATAAGAATGAGTTTTTTTGTTGCTTTTGGAAATATTAGGTAGATTTTTAGGTAGTTAGTTATGTGGTTGCAAAGATTCGATTATCCGAGTTGATACTCAGAATGGTTGAAGACGATGTGTTCGATTAGGTAATCATTGGGTTTGACAGATACGATCACAGGGTTTGACAGATACGATCACAGGGTTTGACAGATACGATTATCTGATATGATATTGAGAAAGGTTAGAGATGATGAGTTCAGTTAGGTAATCATTGGGATTTGACATATACGATTACCTGATATGATATTGAGAAAGATCAAAGACGATGACTTTGTTGAGTCTATGCAAGTTGCTGTGTACTGGTGTCGTTATCGTCATTTTATGTTAGTTACAGGTGGTTTCATTCGTTGACCTTGTGGCCCATTTAAACACCCTTAGTTGTAAGGTTTATGTGGATAAGATGAAGTCTGATGTGTGTTAAATTGTACATAGACTCGTAGTTCATCATTTGGCCAACATAATAAATGCAACAAAAAAGAAAGAAATTTAATGGAAACAGGTTGATCATTATAGTCTAAATCGTCCAATATTTTGTCTAACTCGGTTACTCGATAAATCATAGTGCTCGTACAAAAGGGGTTAGAAGACATATATATGTTTTTGGTTGGTTATTATAAGGTTGTAGAGATCTGATTATCATGTCTGCTATTTATGAAGGTTGGAGACGATGAGCTCAATTAGGTTATCATAGGTTTAACAGATACAATTATTTGATCTGATATTGATAAAGGTTGGACACCACAAGTTTAGTGAATCTATGCAAGTTGTTATGTGTTGGTGTAGTTGTCACTGCTCCTTTTATGTTGGTTATCAGTGGTTCGATTCATTGGCCTTATTGGCCATCTAAAAACCCTTGGGTGTAGGGTTTATTTGCATAAGACGACGTATGTCACGTGTTAAATTGTACTTAGACTTGCACTTCATCATTTGTCCGACATAATAAATGCAGCAAAAAAAGAAATAAATTTAATGAAAACAAGTTGGTCATTACAGTCTAAATCGCCTGATATTATATCCAACTTGATTACTCGTTATATCATAGTGTTGTTGCAAAAAGGGTTATAGGACATATACATGTTTATGGATGGTTCTTATAAGGTTATAAATATTTCATTCTCGGATCTAATGTTTATAAAGGATGGAGACGATGATATCACTTAGGTAATCATAGGGTTTTCCATATACGATTATCCGATATGATTGATTAAGCTCGGAGACTACAAGTTTAGGGATCAATGAAAGTTGTTATGAATTAGTGTCATTATCGTTGCTCTTTTTATGTTGGTTATCAGTGGTTTGATTCGTTGACCTTGTTAACATTCTAAAAACCCTTGGGTGTGGGGTTTATTTGCATTAGATGATGTATGACACGTGTTAAACAATACTTAGACTTTTAGTTCGTCGTTTGGCCGACATAATAAATGCAACAAATAAAGAAATAAATTTAATGAAAACAAGTTGGTCATTATAATCTAAAACGCCCGATATTATGTATAACTCGATTACTCGTTATATCATATAGTGTTGTAACAAAAAAGGTTATAGGACATATACATGTTTATGGTTGTTTTATTATAAGGTTATAGAGATTTCATTCTCGGATATGATATTTATAAAGGTTAGACAAGATGAGCTCAATTAGGTAATCATATGGTTTGACAGATACGATTATCTCATATTGATTAGGGTCCGAGATGACGAGTTTAGTGATCTATGTAAGTTGTTATGAATTGGTATCATTATCGTTGTTGTTTTATGTTAGTTATCGCTGGTTCGATTTGTTGGACTTGTTGCCCATCTAAACACCCTTGGTCATAGAATTGATGTGGATAAGATGAAGTCAAACACACATTGAACTATACTAAGACTCGTAGTTTATCGTGGCCGACACAATAAATGCAACAAAAGAGAAAGAAATTAATTAATTTAAATAAACTAGTCATTACAATCTAAACCACCCAAAAACACCAAACTCGATTATTTGCTACTCGTCATATCAGAGTGTTGCTAGCTTTCTAAAAACGGGGTTAGACAACATATACATGATTTTGGTTTGGGTTGAATTTGGGGTTTTGGTTTTGAACCCGCTTGATGTCCAACTCTACGTAATTACGTGAATTTTAGGGTATGTTTCATAACTAGAATAAAATATACTTCATCTACCTCAAAACAAGTGATCTAGTTGACCATTTCACATGTGTGAATGCATAATTTTGACCTTTAATATATTTATCTATTTATTAGCAAAAAAAAAAAAAAGGTTTATATTTTGAAATTTTTCATTGAGACAAATCTAATAACATATTATATACTACCATTAGTGTTTATAATTTGGTGAAAATATGGTCAAAATATGTTGTATGAATATTGTATATAGTCAAACTAGGTCATTAATTGTTCTATTTTTTTGGTCAAGAAACTAGGTCATTCATTTTATGTTATTTGACAAGTGAATATTATAACTAAATCATGTTGTTATTAAAAAAAAAAAAACTCAATCATGTTGCTCTATCTTATTATGTATTTCCCCAATGTTTAAATATTAATCTCTCAGTGAACATAGCTTAGTTGATAGGTTCAAACTTCATATTTCACGCTTATTCATCTCAACAAGTGATTATAGCCACTGGATTACTTGAACAAAAAATTATTAACATGTCGTTATGGTTTGATAAGAAATCAATTACATATGATAAGATAAAAAAAAATTCTCATTGACCTTTTTTTAAGGGTAATTCATATTCACCATTCAAAAAGCTATAAGAATTATAACGAAGTAATTAAAAAATAAATATAAAAAAAACTTTAAAAAAAATCAAAGAATTGATGTCAATTTGTACAAACGGTAATTTGTCATTTTAATTATTTTTTAAAATGAGAAGCTAAAAAAAATTATGTAAAATCTAATCAAATAATAAATATTAAAATAAACTAAAAATAATATTAAAAACTATATAAAAAGAGTTAGGTTAAAAATATTTAAACTAATTTGGAAAATATTTATGAAATTTGAAATCACAAATTGACCATATGATTTGAAAATAAAATAAAATAAAATAAAGGACAAAACTCAAACAAACTAAAGAATTAAGCCAAAAAAGGAGTAGCTTAATTCTATCCAAAATATGTTGTATCGATTTCTCCTTATTATTAAAAATCCTCTTATTTCTTTTTTTCCATATTACTCACACACTTGCAAACCAAATTAAATATAAAGCAGACCGAAGAGATTTTGAATTACCACTTGTCTTTCTAAACTTAATAAAATGATCCGGCATCCGGTGTGGATCAGCTGCACAAATACTGGTCCAAAACCTAATCAACTATCAATTCAAACAAAAAAAAAAAGGGCAATTCAAAAAGAGGTGATCCACATACTCCACTACACCGCACCCAACTATACATAACTGAGGAATTTGTTGAAGTATGTCACGCTTATATCCGTTTTCGAAGAAGACGCCAAACAAACAATATAACTTTCAAAGGAACTTGTTTATGCGACATTAAATCAGATAATGTTGAATGAATAGGTTGGTCCTCCGTAGTCAGCAAAGGATAGACACCGCAAATAATATAACCTTTTGAAGGATCTAAATACCATTTCCATGTATCCACCACATCAACATATAAAACAACATTAAGAAGGATAACACAACACTTCCATAACATTTCCTCCTCCCATGCAAACAACATCGTCGCTGCTTCCAAGCCTTACTCCCTTACCCCAACCAACCGCAAACATATCATCAACTGACATCAAAGGGTTGTCTGTTAACTCAAATAACCTATGAAATCTAACACTAAGAGGAATACCACCCAACCAATGATCCGTCCAAAAAAGAATGTAGCAATACCATTTCATATCGACTTTCTTAAGTTATAATCAAACCAATTGGCCACCCCTAAACCAATCCTTCTCTAAACTCCCATCAAATTCTTCCACCAAGAAGAATTTTGACTCCCACTTTCGTTCAACTAACCCCCACCTCCCCGTAACACGCCGCCAAAACTCTATACTAAATACTCTCCCTATCGACATACATCCTCCAACACCACTTTCCTAACAATGTAAAGTTAAATTCCCTCATCTTCCTAACCCCTAAACCTCCCACCTCCTCACCATAAAAAAATATTTTAATAAAGATTCTATATAAGAGATTATACTTATGAGAACCTTGAAGAAATTGTTATTGATTCCCTTTGCAAGCTTATCACTTCAATGGAAATCAATGATAAACCGCATCATATCATTTTTAATCTCCTCCCAAAAATCCTTGATGAAACCAAAATTGATCTCATCCGGCCTAGGACTCTTAAATCTCTCACAATCCTAAACTATCTACTTCACCTCCTCCATCTAAAAAGTTTAACCAAGTCAATTCCATCCTGATTGCATAATGTTTCAAACTGCAGATTATATATCCTAATTGCATAGTGTTAATTGAATTGTTATTTTGTGCACATCAAATGCAAGTTACGATTAATCCTTATATCATTAAAAAAACAAACTAAAAAATTTTCTACACGAAAGCATTTATAAAAAGGAAATTAAAAAAAATGTTCAACTTAAAAGATCAATAATTTTTGTGTACCTATCGCCTCTAATGGACATTGCGAATTTTATTTTAGTACCTTACCTTGCACATATTTATGCAATACACATATTTGAATCACTTAACCATTTAGTTTCAATCTTTCTTGAGCTAGTTTTTTTTTTATTTAATCTATTTTAGTGTACTTTGATTTGCTTAAATTTTCTCTTTTGTCTTTCAAATTTGTCGTGATTATCTTAAAGCTTCTCGCGTCTTGTTTGGTCTCTTGAGTGATAACGTACATGTGTGTTTTTATCACATCTGTGTAGAGATTTAGCACAAAATTGATGGAGATTTGTTTGGTTTGATATTCTAAAAGGCAAGTACTTGACATAACAATACAAGACAGAACAACACATGATGAGACAGAATAAACAAGACAAAAATTTATGGTATCAAACAATTTTTTTTATCTTATACATACTGTGTTTGGTGGACGAAAGGTTATCTGGATATTTTAGACAATTTATACTTAGGATGAAAAAAAAATGTGTTGTGGTTTAGTGAGGGACAAGACTTTCAATTTTTGTCTTGTTCCTTACCCCTCAATTTGTCCAATTCCTAAAACAAATTTTCAATTAATCACAACACAACTTAATTTGTCATGTTCAGTCACTTATTTCTTAGCTGATCAAACCAATCCGAAGAATTTTATTATTATGGAGTGGAAAGAAGCTAAAGTGAACATAAAAAAAAAATCATTGTGTGATACACAAAAGCGATACAATTCCCGTAAATACTTAGGGGTTGTTTGTTTGAAGGTTAAGAATTACATTCATGGGAATACATGGAGAGAAAATGAATAAACCTATGTTTGTTACAAAATTGAGAAACAATCATTCTCAAATATAAAGGTTCATGGGAATGAAATAACTTTTAATATTTACATGAAATTATTATGATATTAAAAGATGGGAAAGTGGGTTCCTATGAAATTTATATACTTTTTTAAATAAAAAAATTAAACTCCGAACTTTCTTAAGAATGTTAAAGAATGTTCCAGACATATTTTAATAAAAATACCTAGAAACCAACGCACTCTTAGGTGTTCCTTTCATGAATTGCAAATTTATTCACATTAATGTGACATTGGAAATCCTTAGTTCCCATATTTGTTTCAAGTTTTCATAAATTATGTGTAGATACTTTTGATTCCTAAGAATAAAATTTACACATGACTTTTCCACTTGTTATTCCCATGTTAATGGGTGGAAATCTTTTATTCCAAACCACTGATAACTTCGAGCAATTCTTGGGTGGACAGAAGAATTTGGACACTCAACATGGTCACACACACATAAAAAGAAAAAAGTAGAAAAACTAATAATTAAATAATCATTAATTTTCAAATGATGATAGCATGTGCACTTTTTCGTATGTGTGACCAAATGAAATGTCCAAATTCTCTTGTCCACCAAAAAATTATTCCATAACTTCCCACTCCTACTTTATTTTAACTTTAAATTAAATATATTTAAAAATATTCTTGGAAAATTAATTAGTATACCAATAGAGCATACTAATTAAATATATTTAAAAATATTGTTGTTAGAATTTAATTAGTATACTCTATCAGTGTACATTAATTGACGGGACATCACATCATTATATGCATGTGAAAAATAGTTATACACTGATAGAGCATACTAATTGAATTATTATTATTTTTATCATCATCATCATCATCATCAGGGTTAATTAAGTAAAGGATCTTTATAAATATCTAGAATTTCATTTTTAGTCCCTACAAAAAAATGCACTTTTTAGTGCATGTAACATTTCCCTCTAGCATTTTTAGGATACAAAATGAAGATAGAAAATTTTACTGGATTAAAAATGTTGATATATTTTTTTACAAAGACTAAAAATGCTGGCGGAAAATTGTACAGGACTAAAAAGTGCGATTTTTAGGGACTAAAAACAAAATTCTAGATATTTACAGAGTCAACCCTTATTAGTATATTGATCTTGATACTTGTTTTGTTATTGTGGTACTTGTTGCTGGAATCATGAGTGAAAGTGAACTAAGTGTTTGTTTGGTTCAACATGTAGCATGTATGCAAAATGTAGTTTGATGCAAATCACGGTAAAAAAAACTACGTTAACATAAAAGTTGGTATTTGGAGTTTCTGAAAATCACAAAAACACATCGTAAAGTGCGCAAACATGCTTTTGTGTGTTGAAAACAGGAAACCGAACACGTGATAACCCCCTTCACCTATAATCGATTCTTTTATGGATGATTTTACAAACATGTTTGTCATACCCCAATTTTTGACCCAAGATCTTACATTCATACAGTCTCTGACCCGGAATATTCTTTGTCTTTTCAGCGAAAAATTCGGCAGAGAGGTATTTTAAAATACCTCATTTTTGTTCCGAATCGGACCCTCATCTCTCATTTTTTTTAGTTAGTTAGTTTTTTTTTATTACTTTTATCTTTTTAATTTTCCATCTTTTATTGTCTTTTTAAGTAATTTTAATTTTAACTTTTATTGTTTGTTTTTTTTTCTTTTTCATTTATTTATTAGTTTCTTCATTTTATTTTATGTTTTATTATTATTATTATTTTTAATTGTCCAAAGAATTCAATACATCTAAATTACTGTCCAGGGGTCCAAAATCTTGTTTCATCTGCGCCACCTTTTCAGGGTGATCCATAGGGTCAAACGTGTTCTTTCTCTCCAAGTTATTTCCGATTTTCACCAAACCCTAAGGTTATAAAATACAACCTGCGACACACAATTACGGGGGGCTGAAACCTGCAAAACACAACATCACAGTAACACACACAAATTCCAGGCATAAACCAATTCCCAGACAACAATTTCACCCAAAGAAAGAGCCAATTTTTTTTTTAACTATAAACATGTTACCAATTTCATCATCACGAAAAAACAACATTAGAACAAGAACCTACAAGAAGAGGATACAATATCGAAAAACAGCCCAAAACAAGTAACAAACACCCAGAACCTCACATCACAAACCCTCTCAATCATCAGTAACCAAACACCATTCAAAACTGTTTTAACCCACCCAAACCAATTAAAATCGACCCAAATCCACAACCATTCAACCAAACACATAGCACCATCAATCCATAACCAAATCAACCGCACCAAATCACAAATCCAAATACCCAAAGAACATATCATAGCCAAATCTGAATCCAGAGATAAAGGTAGTTGGTGACTTCTCTTTCGTTTTAGGTCTAGGCTTAACCTTCTTTTTTTTTTTTATGTGAAAAACAGGTGAAGGAGAAGAAGTGGTAGAGAATACAAGAATAAATTTTAAAAAAAATTAAAGTTAGGGTTCCGGCGCGGTGGTGCCGCCGCACCGGCCGACCAACCGCCGCCGGAACCCCCACCGGAACTTTGCCGGAGTTTGGAAGAAGAAGGAGTTGGGGGAAGAAAGAGAGGAGAGAAAGAAAAGAAGAGAGAGAAGGGAAAAGAAGGAATGAATGAAAAAAGGAAAGAAAATTGCTTTTATAGGGCCTTTTTGCTTTACGATCACGTGTGCGTGGGTGTATGGGATACCACGCACCCTCCCGCCATCAGGCTTCTGATCTGGATCTAAGGGCCCACTGATTCCATGATCCATGATCTAATCTAGGCCTTATGATTTTGATTAAGCGGCCTAGATCTGATCAGATCAAGCCCAACGCCCTTGCACATGTTTATGCTCAATTTTTTTATTTTATTTTATTTTATATGCCCCTTTTATTTACTGCTCCCCCCCCATTATTTCTTTTCATGCATTTATTTAATTCCTTTAGCATTTTTATTTTCCCTTCTCCTGCATTTTTTTATTTAGTTCTTTATTAGTTTAGGTTATCATTTTGCATCAATCCCCCTCACTGACAATTCCCAACAGGATGAGTTGATTTGAGCTGGTACAAAGGATGGATACTACTCAGTAAGATCAGGTTATTTCACCAACTTAAACCGACACGAAAATATCAATTCAGACCCTAAAAGTTCTAGAACAGATAACTCAACTATATGGAAATCCCTTTGGCAACTCAAAATTCCCCCCAAATACACAAATCTTATTTGGCGTGTTTTACACAATGGTATACCTGTTCATTACAATTTGTTTAATAGAGGTATGTTAAGCGACCCTCTGTGCCCAAGATGTAGTGAGTTTAGTGAAGATACATCTCATGTTTTCAAAGATTGTATTTGGGCAAAACAAGTATGGTTCGCTTCAGCCCTTACTATTAAGATGGACAACAATCCAATTACCTTTGTTGAATGGCTGACCCATATGCTAAATACGCTGGATAAAAACAGTATGGCTTATGTAGCTGCTATTATGTACCAGATCTGGCCGAGTAGAAACTTACTTATTTTTCAAAACAAATGCATCCCTGCTGAAGAAGCTGCAACTAAAGCCTCATCCCTTCTTTCGGAATTTCGATCATGCAACAAGCATCTCTATCTCAAACCTCCATCAGACAACCTGAGTTTACAGTGCTGCAACACCAGGCTGAGTCCTCCTTCAAAGGACTGGCTCAAACTCAACGTAGACGCTCACTTTGTTAGTGATGGCCATTTGGGATTGGGTTGGATCCTGCGACGGGAGGATGGGGGCACGGTTGCGGTGGTAACGAAGGTGGTCAGGAGCGGTAGTGATGCGAAGATAGCAGAAGCTCTTGGTATTCTGGAAGCTCTTTGTTACATTCACGAAAACAAGTTGAACTCAGTTGTGGTGGAATCTGATTCTCAAGTTAGTATAAAAGCCATTGTGGAGAAAAGCTTCGATAAAACCTACTGGGGGAAGATTATCAGATCCTGTTCTCAGATTGGGAGTTGGCTAGATAAGATTGAGTTTATGTGGACCAATCGGGGAAATAATCACACTGCTCATGAGATTGCTAGATGGGTTGCTTTTGAGCCAGATAGACAATGGACCTCTAGAATTCCTAGGCCCATTTTTGATCATATCCAAAAAGATACGATGCTGTAATTTTTCTCTTTTAATGAAATTCATTACTCAAAAAAAAAAAAAGTTTATCATTTTGAATCATTTTATTTATTTATTTTCGTCATTTATTTTATTGCGTAGCATTTAAAATGTATCCTAGGTCAATGTAATCCAAAAATGAGAAAAGTGTGTGTGTGTTCTTTTGTTTTTACTGCTTTATATATATATATTGAAAAATGCAAAAATATTAGGCTAGATTAAGAGATTTTGTGGTGATCCAACGTCACTACAAAATTCTCACGTTTTTATTTAATTGCTACGTTAGTTTATTTTTTTATTTATTATTCAAAACAACAAAACATGCAAATAACCAAAATCACCAAAAATATTTTCATAATAAACCTTGATCAAGTGATTTCCCTTTTTTTTGTTTCTTTCTTAATCAAATATTAATCCATTTAATTATATTTTGAGTCATTTTCTTTTAATATTAAAAAATACAAACAAATTCTCTTTGCCACTTGGCTTTTTATTTTACAACTTTTTCAAAACTAAAAAATACAAAATCAATCAAACGGTAATTTCTACCCCGAACTACGAGGTTTTGATCCCTCACGGGTACGTAGGGAAAGGACACTCGTCCTTCCAAATCAATAAAAAATGTAAATAAAAATCTTTCTTTTCTTTTCATCATTCTAATTCCTTCTTTTCAAAAAAGCAAGTAAGTTATAGCACAAAAAATAAATAAAATTAAGAGGTTCCCATAGAATACTATGGATATTTAGGGTGCTAACACCTTCCCTAAATATAACTAATCCCCGAACCCTAAATCTTTAAAAATAATGGTTATTCAAACTTTTTCCCATTCTTTTGAAAAAATTAGAAGTCAGTCGTAAAATAAAGTTAGTGAGTCTATGCTAATCAAATAGCTATGATCTCCGAAAAATGACACGACAATGTTGAATACTCAAATGAATGCATCGATAAAAGAGCTTGGAACCAAAGAGAGAGGAGATATTATCATATAAGATCTTCTCAAAATGAATTTAAGTTTGAAATCAAGGAATAAGTGAAACACATATGACGATAACGGTAGTATATGTCAAGGAGAATATGTGAAAATCAAAGGGATGTCACGAGAAAACGTATCATAGGGATCATGAGAATAACCCTAGGGATTACCATGGAAATGAGAGGAGAAATCAAAACATATAATGATACACATAAACATCATTACAAGAATTTTGCATTTTATTGCGGAATTAAACCCTTTGTTACTAAAGGCTTATTCCCAGGGCCGGGGGTGCAACGGCCTAGGGCCCTTGCTGGTAGGGGCCCATTTTTTTATGGAATGGGTGTATATATCAATATTTGGTTTATAGGGGGTATATATAACAAAATTTAACAAAATGCCCTAAACATTGACATGATGAAAGTTGGCCTGAAGTCTGTTAATGATTTAGGCCTTTTTAGCGCGATTTGCTATATATACCCCTCTATACACCTTCCCCATAAAAAAAACTTGTTGTTCATAATAATGTACGAAAAATTTTATCATCGAAGAAATTGGTGATATTTGTTTGGGCCCTTTGTTCCTAATAATGTGTCTCAGTAATATTAAAAATTAATGTGTATCTCATTAATTTCAATGAGGTAATATCTTATCATAAGTGTGATAAAGTTCTTGACATAAGTGATTAAGTGTGCTAAAATTCACAATTGAAGGTACACTTTTAACAGCAGTCTAACATTGATTTGGTATCATCTTAATAAACTTGTTAGATATACTTATAGCATATAAAAAGAGGAATGATACACTTCTAGCATATAAAAGAGTTATTGTATATATGATTCCTCTAAAAAGTCTAACAATAATTTTGTATCAAGTATTATTGTTGTTATGGGTTTAATATTGGAGAATTTTGCATTCAAAAGTTTAAAATTTAATTATTTACGTGTTGATATACTTTTATATTTTTGATGTTATGATTCTTAGGTGCTAAAAATTTAGTCTCTATTTCAGTCTATTTCGCAGGTGTTGTTGTTCTCTACTTCTACGATATTTTATTTTGTTTTGATGTCTCTTCACATTGAAAGGACAAGCATAAAAGGGAGGACAATTTTTTTCCTAAAGTAATTCACTTCTAAATACAAGAATGATTCATCTCAATATTCTTCTCTTATACTAGATGTTCCATTAGTGATAATATTTACTTTTTTTTTATAATTGATGGTGGTAGTAGTTAAAATGCAGCCAGTATGCCATTAAAACATACTCAGAGAAATTTAATTTTTTTAAATTGAGGTTACCTTCTTAGGATTTGTTGCAAGTGCACAAGGTGTAATGGTAGATGAGGAAAAGAACAAGGCCATAAGGGATTGGCCAAAACCTAAATGTCTGAGTGATGTTATGAGTTTTCATGACAGCTTATATAAGAGTTTTTGTGTCTGATTTTAATACTTTTACCACTCTTTTGAATGACACCGTTAAGAAAAATGTTGCACTCAGTACTTTAAAGGAAAAAGCGAAACCATAAAGGTGGGTTGTATGCCATAGACTTGATTTTACTTCTCTTCTCATTATTATGAGCTTATGAAGCATCACTCTTATTATGGACATGGTGGTTATTTGTTCAAATGCAATAGATTTTGCCTAAGATGAGAGATATTTGTTAGATAGGTGCATGTTTAATAGGTCATTTGGGGGAGCATAAGATCCTTGATATGTTGCAGAAACATTTCTATTGGCCTAAGATTAAGCACAATGTACCAATTATGGTTGATACAAATGGTAGTACATTCCGCTCACACCCGCTGTGACTTGGTTTCGTGTTTGAATCCCACAGTTGATATTCCATTGTAAATCTTTAATGAGGTTCATGATTATCACTAAGCTTGCATGGAGATGTGCCTTCCCTAACCTAACTTGTTTGATAATAAGATGAAGCATGGCGTGCATTTCTTATTGTTCTGAGTTGATTTGTCCATGGGTTTTGCTTTTGGGTCCACCAAGAACAAACATGGCCGTGACACCATTTTGTTTTCGTCAAAGACTAACATGCTAAAGTGAAGGTCAATATTGAAAAGAAAATGGAAATGCTATACCAAAAGTGTCATCAAGACTCGAAAGAAAAATATGGTATTTGAACTCAGTGATATGGTTTGGGTTCACATAAGAGGAGATGTTTTCCTTCGTAATAAAATCAAGCTTTGGCACCTCGATGTTGGCTCTTCACCACCTGGAACTGTAGTATGTTCCAAGGGTTGGGTTGTTCGCCCATTAAAGCGGTACGTGAGCTGAGTTCATAACGTTGTGAGACAGTTCAGTTCATATCCGATGTGGGCGTTAGAACATTGAGAAAACCCTTTTCTAGTACGAGAGGACCAAGAAGGATGCACCTTTGGTGTGCCAGTTATCGTGCCATATCGGTAAACGCTGGGTAGCTGAGTGATGAGTGATGACCCTTTTAAGGTGCTAGAGTGAATAAATGATAACGCATATAATTAAGATGGAGCTTCACCGAGTTAGTGCTACATTCTATGTTAGTGAAGGAAATCAATCTGAAGTCTAATTAATTAGGCTTAATTGCAGTTTTGGTCCCTCTACTTACATCTTTTTGTGGAATTAGTCCTCCTATTTTAAAATTCGACAGTTTTGGTCCCTCCATCATCTTTTTTAACTAAAAAAATGCGATGTGATAGGTTTTAAATGCCTAGGTATATGTATCTAAATATCAACATTGAGGAAATCGTAAGAAAATTCCTTTGAAAACTTCATTTAAAATATGTTATATCACCATATTTTAAACAAAATATTATAAAGAGAGACCAAAACTATTGAATTTTAAAATAGGAGGACCAATTTTGCAAAATAATGAAAATAGGGGAACCAAAACTGCAATTAAGTCAATTAATTAAATGATAGACATGACATGCCGACATTCTTTAATTAGAGATGCAAGTATGTAAACCATTTTTAATTTGTACATACAAGTGTGATAAAATTGTCTAAGATTCTTCAATAAGAAAGAGACCAAAAATTTAAAATTAGTGTTTAGAGACCAAAATGTAACTTTCTAATTGTTGACAGAGAACAAATTATCCCTTAATATAATTCATATAACATGTTTTGTAAATTATGACATGGTGGACACATGATAAAAATACATATCGTACACACAAAATTATATCCTTTTCTAGGTAAAAGTTGAGGTAAGAGCTAAAGAATTTCAGTTTTCTTTCATCACTAATACGTAAGTTATTTTTCCAGACGCAATCTTCACACAAAATTCTATCCATTTGTGGTTTTTTTATCTCCAAAACTAGAAGCAATCTTCACTCCTTTTATAAAATATTTATTTTTCATAAGGTTCCATGCATCAAATCTAATCTTATTTGAGACGTTTGCCATATTGTGAGACTCTAGTATATTCTTCTACACTCTTGGTAAAAATATATACTAATTTTTTAATAGAGAATAAATTTTAAAGATGGTACTCCCACGATCTTGTATCAAGTGACATAGTTGATTGTTTTACATATATCAATACACAATTTTGATATTTAACATCTTTAATTATCTATTTAAAAAATTGAAAAAAATTGATATTTTAAAAATATTTTTCGAGGCAAATTCAACATCTTATATGTTACTACTGCATCTAGTCACTGTTATAATCAAATATTCATTTTTTTTTTCAATTTTATTAAATATTTATTAAATAACTAATGTATTTGAATTATATAAACCAAATACATCAATTAATATAGTCCAAATAACATGCATTACCAAATTTGTCGTTATATATTAATAGAAAAATATTATCAAAATGTGTTATCTGAATAAAGTATATATAGTTAAACTATGTCAATTAGTATAAGATGGAGAAAGTCATTTTTTTTGCGAATGACAAGGAGAAAAAAAGAACACTATGAACATGGCTTAGTATGTGAAATCAAGCCTCAACCGAATCTCTAAATCCGGCGGACAAGCCTGCCAAAAGTTCACTCTTAATCTTGAAGGTGGTCCAAGCTTGGCTTAAAAATATGCGTAGCAGTTGTCTTCTCTGAATACATGTTTTTTTTTCTTAAAATGAATTGTATTACCTCCACAAAAGATAAATACATGTTGTAATGAAATCTTAGAAATATGCTCAATTAAACCAAAAATCTTCACAAATAAAGAAGCATACAGATTCAGATGTTAAACATGATGCACGTCATTTTGTAATGAATAAAAGTTATGTATCCTTTCAAATAAGTATCACTGCAAAAATAATTTTATATTATATTAATTTGCAAAAATAATTTTTTTAAGTGGTTTTTTCGCTTTCAATTTTATCCTTAAATAAATTTGCCTATAAGAATGTTATGTTATATTGTTTGTGTCATTAAAAATATACGAATTTATATCATATTTATTATACGGTTAGTGTCATTGAAAAAATAATTATAATTTGTTACGGTATAAAAGTGCAAAATATGTATACCTATAATTTTAGTCAAAATCAAAATAATTTAAATCAAAATTTTATAAAAAGTACCGTTCTTAATTTATATTCTCTTATTTTCAAAATACATGTTGCAGTCAACCACTTCACACATGTTAACACACAACTTTGATTTTTTTGGTGGTGTCTGAGGTTCGAACCTCGGACCTTGCATATATTATGCATTGTCCTTACCAACTGAGCTAAGCTCACGATGACAATACACAACTTTGATTGTTAATATATTTAATTATCTAAAGTAAAAAGTATAAAATTTAATATTTTAAAAATATTTATCGAGACAAATCGAACAACATTTTACATGCTAATATTTGTATTTATTTACTAGTTGAAAAATATGGTCATGTGAGTAATACACATTATAAGAAACCCACTTAGGTTGGCCCAGTGGTATTGACTTGGGATATGAGAGTGTGCTCTTCCTCCAAGTCTCAGGTTCAATTCTCACCGATTTCAATTTAGGTGGGCTAATTTACCTTCTTCAAAAAGAAAAAAAGATACAAGAATACAATATATATTTTAGAATGAAGAAAGTATACATTAGCATTAGTTAACATAGATTTGATCAATTAATAAGTTAGAAAATGTGACTCTCCCTAACATAGGTAATTGGTAAGTTAATTAAGTTTGAAGTCCCTAAATAAATGGTACCACTTTGTCCAGTCTAACACGTACACATACGTACCTACAACAACAAGAAACTCCTTTCGGTTCTTTTAATATTTCTTATAACATGTTTTGTGCTGTGTTCAACTTTCTTCATTAGAGTTTAGACCTTTCTCTCTCCTACATTTCTATGTTCTTTTAGACGTGGACGCTTCCTCCATCACATAACAAACAACAGGTTTCATCTCTCTACTAAATTCTTCATCATCATCACTATGATCTACTAGATAGATTAATTACTATATATATATGTATATATTTCTTGTCACGTTAATTCTCACCTTATTAATCTTCTTCACATGCATGGTACTTTTCTTTCCTTTTTTATGTTATCAATGTTTTAACAAACATTCATTGTTTTCTCCTTTTTTTTGTTTGTTTTATTCTTTTCACGATCATTTTCTTTCCCTTTCAAGCGTTTTTGGTTGAACACATCTATCAATAATAACAGTTTCAACAGTTAGATTTTATACACCATTTTGTTTCAGCTTATATTATTGTTCTAGATCGTTGTTTTATTTTTGTTCATTGTAGAGAAATATGTTCATGTTTTTTTTTTTGACAAAAAATATGTTCTTGTTGAAGAATTTAGAATAATATTTAATATTCATTGGTCAATTTCTTCGATTATTTTTATGCTAATGTTTGTCTGTATGGTTTAGTTTTGATCATTTAATTATCAGTTTTTTTATTGATGCGTTACCCGTTTGATTTTGAAACTGCAATTTATTAGTATATAATTAATATCACTTCAAAAATATTTGACTGCAATTTTATTCAATTTTAATCTTTGATGTTGATTCAACAGAAAATATTCAGTGGCTTAAAGATTATTGAGAAGTGAGAAGATATATGATAAAGGTCAATTTTGGAAGCTTCAAATTGTTAAATTGATGAAGAGTTATCAAATTATGTTTCAATGATTCATGGAATGTAGAATTTATCCATTATGATGAAAATGGGAATCTTAAACATGGAAAAGAAATGGTTATATCCTCTACTTGCTACTTCTGCTTTTTGTATGCTTTTTCTAGCAACATCCTTTAACATGGGACTTGTTTCATCAATTCATTCAATCAATTCACTTTTCTTTTTTCTACCATCACATACATATAGAAACCAAACATCTTCACTTTCTTTTGTTGAAAAAAAGATTTCTCCTGCTCCGGCTCCCGCTAAGCCTTCAACCCCTCGTTTCGCTTATTTGATTTCGGGTTCTAAAGGTGATTTGGAAAAGCTTTGGAGAACTCTTCATGCACTTTATCATCCGTTAAATCATTATGTTGTTCATTTAGACCTCGAGGCACCCTTGGAGGAAAGGTTGGAACTTGCTTCTAGAATCGAAAAACAACATATCTTCAATGAGGTTGGGAATGTGTTTGTAATCTCAAAGGCTAATATGGTTACTTACCGTGGACCGACGATGGTTGCTAATACTCTTCATGCTTGTGCTATTTTGCTCAAGAGAAGTAAAGATTGGGATTGGTTCATCAATCTTAGTGCTTCTGATTATCCTCTTGTCACTCAAGATGGTTAGTTTTTTAATCTTGTATGATTCTTTCTATTAGTATTTTAATCTGGTTTATAATGATTCTTAGAAGTTTGATTATATGGTTATAAAATTGCACAGATCTACTATATTCTTTCTCAAATTTGGATAGAAGCCTCAACTTCATCGAGCATACAAGTCGGTTAGGATGGAAGCTGTAAGTATTTTCTTCTGTCCTTCTATGTGGCATAAACAACTTGACATGTAAATAATGAATTATTTGGTCTGTGATATGATACATGGATGTATACATAACGATGAACTGGACTATACCGTGCAGGGATAAACGAGCAATGCCGATAATAGTAGATCCCGGGCTTTACCAGTCGACAAAGCAGGATGTATTTTGGGTCAATCCTAAGAGAGCTTTGCCAACTGCATTTAAACTATTCACTGGTTGGTTTCCCCCTTCACAACTTTATTTCTTTGTCCATGTAATAATGAGTTTAATTTTGCCATACTGTCAGTGTAAAAAGTTTCAACCAATCGTATTTATGACTTCAAAAGTAGTTGCGATTACAGTTAAATGTTTTTAATGATCTAACAATAATTGATTGATTGATCAACTTTCTCTAAAGTTTACTTATGCAAATTTCAAGAACAATGATCTAAGAGTATCAAAATTGTTGTATGCTATAGTTTGTAGATACTACTTTTCTGATATTTCAAAAACAATTATGTTATCTGGTTCCTTTAATTGTCTTCTAGGAAACAGGTTCTTAAGATACAATTACAATATATGCTTCTGTAATTTATAACACATATTGTTTTTACAATCTGTGAAATTTGTTTGTTTTATGAAAGATTCTCCTTTTATACAAACAATAGGCCATTCTTGTACCTATTAGATAGGGGAGTGAAGATTAATCAATCTTAAGCAATAAGTCAAACAATGACCCTTTTATGGTCTGTTGGGATTGATTTATTCGAGGTTATCTCTTGGCATAAGCATTTGTGTTACTGTTTGAAAGAGCTTATGGAAACAACTTATGACATGTCCATAAGCTGTTTTCAGCTGATTTGTATAACCTCCTCAAGACAGCTTAGGAAAACAGCCTGTATGATGACACATTTACTTTATTTTATCTTTTGTTATAGAAATAGCCTATACATAAGCACTTATGATAAGCGTGTATGCTATAGGCACTTAATTAAGTCGATGATCCAAGCAGGGCTTAGTGTAACCTCATTTACTTTCCAAAGTATTTTTTGTTGAATTATTGTAGCTTCATTGTAGGTTCAGCATGGATGGTTTTATCCCGCGACTTTGTGGAATTTGTTGTATGGGGTTGGGATAATCTACCAAGAACCCTTCTCATGTACTACGCAAATTTTCTCTCTTCCCCCGAAGGCTACTTTCAAACCGTAGCGTGCAATGTCCCCGAATTATCAAAAACCGTTGTCAACACTGACTTACATTATATATCATGGGACATTCCTCCTAAACAACACCCTCACATTCTAAACATAAACGACACAGACAAAATGATCGCGAGCGGTGCTGCCTTCGCTAGAAAATTCAAACAAGACGATCCGGCCATGGATTTGATCGATAAAAAATTACTCAAAAAGAGACATGGACTATTCACTTTAGGTGGTTGGTGCTCCGGTAAACCGAAATGTACCGAGGTCGGAAACATGTACAAACTCAAACCTGGTCCGGGGGCTCAAAGGCTTCAAAAACTTATAGCTGGAATAACATTGAAGGCGAAATCGGGTCAGGATCAGTGTAAATAGATCCTGTTTGGAATTTTCATGGTTGGAGATTGGATGAAAGGTTATTTTCTATAGCCAAAGTGTTTGGAATGAGGTTGAAGTGCAATTGCATTTCATTCATAATCCAAGGAGGCATTGATTTAGCTATATGTTATAGTTGCCTCTACATAAAAGGGCCTAATATGGCATGACTCATGAGGATCATATTTTATTTTTGTAGGTCCTTTTACATAGAGGTTACATGATTTTTTGGAAGCATCATGGTCAATGATGAATTTTATAAAAAAAATTCCATCATTATTGTTACTTTATACATCATGTTTCATGAATCATGATCTTTTTGCTTTCCTACAGACAAGCGAATTTTGAAGCATTATATTTTAGGCTCAAAACTATGTAAGACATTCATTTAATTATCATTAGTCAAGGGTATTCATTCATTCACTCTTCGGTTTTGATTTTTGAGTCAAAAAGTAATTGTATTCAAAACACAAAATAATACTGGTATGGTTTGGCTCGATTTTATTGATTCCTTGGAAGAAAAAAAATCCGAGTTGATTCCATTAAATGTGATTTTAATTGGATTGACTCATTTGGTTTTTTTTTTTTTAAGGAAATAAAAAAGAAAAAAAAACTTACACATGATTATTTATTGATATCCATGTCAACGTAACATATATTGACATATAATATGAAAAAAAACATATGAAATAGTAACAAAAATATTATATTAGATTCATCAATATTATTCAAAAATAACAAATAAAAAATTTATATATTAAATAATAATAATAAAATGATATTCAAACACATGAAATAAATTTTAATTTTATGCTGTTTTTTTTCCTTTGAACCTTGCTATTTATTACGTAGGCTTTGGTAAAAGAAAAGCAAAATGCATACATGTTCTTCATAACAAATTAACAAATATTCAGATTGACTTTTACACAATACAAGGAGGTAGTTGGTGAAAAAAATAGCACTAAGAAAAACGTAAGAAATAGTATTTTTCTTTTGCTTTTTGTTGGATCAATTTGAGTGGATTTCACAAATCTGGATTATGTTTTCGTTTTCTTCCTTATATGGTTTAGTGGCCATGATTGTGCATTATCAACAATTCAAGGAATCTCAATCAATCTTGAGATTATGTGGTCGTTAAATAATGATGTATCTATCTTTAAAAAAAAAATAATGATGTATCTAGTAATCCTCTTTCATTTAGCTTGAACATAATTTCCATTGTTGAATAAATTTTGTGAGCTTTACTAAGTTGGTAAAAAAATTACGTAAAAAATTGTGTTGCCTTGTGAATATTTCTTTTGCTTTGGGTGTGTGGTATAGACAGTACTTTTTTTTATTTTTTATATTGCTTTAACCCTCTAGTTTCTGAAAGAAAATGGTTAATTTTTATTTTACTTTTTATCATTGAGTTCCTCAAATGAAAGGGTTTGACTATTGTTGGAATCAAAACATATACTAGTAATGGAAGTGATTTAAATTTGATAAATGCAACTAGTTGTTCTTTGAGTAATTTGTATCTTCATTGTCTTCAAAAAGTCAAAATAGGTTCCAAGAAAAAACGGTACAACACATAAATCGAATATTGCAAGAACATTTCACAACCACAAGACCACAAACTCGTTCCCACGTATAAAAAGTCAAAGAGAACAAACGTGCATACTATTTTATTGGCAGAAAAAATAAACGTACTTTGCACTTTGGAGGCCTTGAAAATAAAATACATATTTATTGAACAAATAAACGTAGGGTAAACGTCTTTAGAAAAAAGAAAGAAAAAAATAATATAGGGTAAATGGTTATTTTGATCCTGATTTTGCATCTCGCTATCATTTTAATCTTCGACTCAGGATAAAAAATAAAATATTTTCTGAATGTGTATCTACGTTATCATTTAGTTTGACGTCAAAAACTTTTGTTAACTGATAATTTGGCAATTGATTTGGACTGACTTTTTTTACTTTTAATTTGGTCCTTATGCTACATCATTCACCTTGTCAGCCCAAATCAATTGGCACATCGTCGGCTAACAGAAGTTTTTAACGTCAATGACTAAACTGATAACGGTCGTGCACATCCAAAAACTATTTTGTACTTTATTTCTAGTCAAAGACTAGAGTGACAGTGAGGTGCAAAATCAATGACCAAAGTGACCATTCACCCAATAAATGTATAATTTTAAATGATTGCGCTAGTGATAAAAAAACAGACATTCAACTCAAAAGTAAGCAAGTATTTTTGAACTCAAAGGTCTAAACATATTTTACACACAAAAGAAAAAGTTTTTTTGGCCATATCACTTCATTAATAAAAAAAAATAAAAAAGTGCCGATCTAAAATGGATTTATTATATCTACGATGGAAAGAAATAGTGGGTATTCGTAGAGGTTTCAGGTTGGGTAGCTAGTTTGATGATAATTAGGGGAAGTGGGTGACAAGGACAAAAAGTTTTTTTTTTTGTTGGCCCCTTACGAGATAGGTTTACATGTCTTTTTTATTTATCCGAGAATCAATTGGTGTCAGTGGTCGAGATGTGTTCCTTAGATTTGGGTGTTAGGGAAGAGGACCGGAAGTGGCAAGAGGAAGTTACTAACTTAGGATGAGGAGCAAAGGAGGGAGTGTTGTCAATTGATGTATACCATTTTTTTTTTGGCATGATGGTATGGAAGACAAATGTAACTAAAATCTTGATACAAGCAAAGGATACACAGTAAGCGACGCTTACATATGATGTATAACGTGAAGCAGATTGATATCGTTCTGACACCCCTGATATTGTCTGGAACAAAGTTGTCCTTTTGAAGGTTTCTTTGTTTGCTTGACGGTTACGTAATCGCATACCAACAAAGGATAATTTGATTTGACATGAAATTATACCTTCTAACTCTAATTTGTGTACGAGTGGTTGTGGGCCGGTGGAAAGCATCGATCATTTGTTTTTATGTTGTAATTTTTATGGTTGCATTTGGTATCTCATTCGGCAATGGCTAGGTATTCACTCAGCAAATCAGTTGTATCTTTATGATCATCTCATTCAATTTGGAAGTTTAGTAGGCGAGTCTAGAAAATGTCGGTCTTCTGTTCAATTGATTTGGTTGTCTTGTGTTTGGGTTATTTGGAAAGAAAGAAACTATCACATTTTTAGCAAAAGGAGTCGCCTTTGAATCAGTTAATTGATAAAGTGAAACTTATATCTTTATAGTGGTTGAAAGCTAAAAAAGAAAAATTTTGATTTTGATTTTCATCTATGGTGGACTAATCCTCTTCGGTGTTTAAGTTATGTTACCTAGCTAGAGATCTTGTTTTGTTTTCTAGCTAGCTTTTTAGTTGTTCACTGTTTTGTTGGTGACTGGTTTGTAATTTTTCTTTGTAAGTACCATTAAGTCATATCCTTGCACTCCTTGTGCATGTTAGAATCTTCTATTGATTTAATATAATTCATTTTTGCTTTAAAAAAAATGAAAATAACAATAAAATATCTTTAAAAATATTACAATATTTTTTTTACTATATTAATATATCAAAGACGACAATAACTTTAATGCTATGTTTCGGTTGGTGGATTGTGAAGAGGATGAAAATGATATTTATCATGTGAGAACAGCTCGCGAGAGTATCCCGAACACACAAACTTGTATTTGCAGTGGGGCGTTTTACTCCCATCAACATGTATTGAGTCAATGGACAAATAATCCAATGGTTATTATTCTTTCGCAATGCTCTCGTGAATAATTTCATCGCTATAAATAGAGTAGTGATATATGTACAACTCTTTGGTACAACTTCTATGACAACTTTGATTTTCTCTCATTTGATTGGTCAAAAATAATAGAGAGAGAGAGAGAGAGAGAGAGAGAGAGAGAGAGAAAGGAAGAGAGAGAATAAGAAGATAATGTGAGTATGAGAGAGAAAGTTGTCAAAAAGTTGTTAGAAAATGGTTGTACAAATATCATTTCTCCTATAAATAGCACCCCTCTTGTGAATAGGATGAGACAAAAAGACTTGTTTTCTTTTCTTAATTAAGAAAGTTATAAAATACCCTTAAAATAAATTAAGTGTAATTAAAATCTTTCTTATTTTTTGTGCGAACAAAACAGGGTTAACCGCACAACAAAAATAGAACGAAAAAAATAAAAACTGAAAAGCTACATGGGGAAAAGTTACACAAGTTATACTACTATAAGCCAATAAAGCAAAAGAAGTAAATTGAGGAGCAATCTTGAAGAGATTGACTATGACAATTTAGGCTTAAATATGTAAAAGGTCCCTGTAAGTTCGCGCATTTTTGGTTTTCGTCCCTGTAAGTTTTTTTTTTCTAAAACAAACCTTGTATCTTCATAACCATTTGAAAATGGTCCTTACCGTCAGCTTCTGTCAACGAAAACGCCACTGTGGCTAACATAGCATAGGTGGCAGGTCATGAGTTGGCATATTTGATGAGATGGCAGCAAGTTAAGTTTCCCCAAGCGAAAATCACAACTATTTTCATTTTCGTCCCTGTCTTTTAGGGTTTGCACCAAAATAGAAACAAAGTTTCCAGTGGCATACGAAGCGGTTTCGGTGGGTGATAAACGGAGAAAACGACGGCGAAACACAACCATTTCAGTTGCGAAGGTGATACGAAGTTGATCAACGAGATTAAACGGTAGAAAAGCGGTTTCAGCTGTGTTCTTTGCTTTGAAGGTACATGAAACGTTTTCATACTCTGTTTTAAATTTTGTTTTTGTCTAATGTTCCTATAATCTGATATAGATGAATGGTTGTTGAATTGTGTTGTTTGTAGTCGTGAATTTTGTGTTGTTGTTGTCTGTGTTTGTGATAGGGATGAAATTGTTGGGTTATTAACTACTTAAGTTTAAAAAAAAATTAATAGGGATGTCTGTAGTTGTTGTTTTTCACCATGGGGGTGAGTTCTTCAAGGATTCTCTGTTGTATTACAAAGGAGGAAAAGAGAACCGGTTTAATGAGATTGATAAGGACAAGTGGTACTACTTTGAAGCTACTGGGATATTAAAAGATTTAGGATATGATGATCACCTTAAGTATAGGTTATGGTGGTATATAATTGAGGATGACAAGTATGTAAGGATTATAGATGACAATGATACTGATAACATTGTTGAGTATGTAGCTAATACCAAATGTGAGGCTCACATATATGTTGAACATTCAGTTATAGGGACCACATGTGCTAATGCTAGAGTTAGATCAGTAGAGAGTGTTGATGCTAGTGGATTTGAAGCAGGTAATGGGTGGAGCACTTATGTTGAAGGAGGTCCCAGTAATGTGTCAGTAGGAGTTGATGATGGAGGAGTTGGTGATGATGAAGTTTCTGATGATGGTTTTGAAAGTAGTGAAGATGAAGTTGCTGGTATTAGACTTGATGACAGTGAGGAGGAAAGAGCACTGGGTTTGGATGATGGGTTTGGGGGTGATGTTGAGGATGCTCCTCCTGTTACAAGGACAAATGGTCCATCAACTGTTGTTGGTACAAGTTTGAATGTTTATGGTGGGAATGTTGGTCCTTCAACTGCTGCAGATGATCTAGAAGTTGGATATATTAGTGAAAAGATGGGTAGCAGTGACCCTGATGCTTCAGATGATGAAAAAGCACCTACTTATGATACTTTAAAATGGAGGAGTTAACAGCAAGCTACAAGTTCAAAGTGGGGTTGGAGTTTAAGTCACTGGCACAATTTAAGGAAGCTATCATTGAGTGGAATGTTTTAAATGGGTATGAAATAAAATTTGAGAAAAATGATAAAACTAGAGTAAGGGTAATATGCAAGGATAAGAAGGGCATTTGTGGGTTTTTAGCTTTTGTAAGTCAAGTAGGAGATAAGCACACTTTTAGAATGAAAAGGTAGATAGGTGACCACACGTGTGCAAGGAAAACTAATAATAGATCTGCAACTTCTAAGTGGGTTTCAAAAGCTGTGTTAAAGAAGATGGCAACAAGTGATGATGGTTCTGTTAGTTGTTCTAGCATTGTGACAGACATGATAACCAACCACGATGTGGGCATAACCATGAACAGAGCATGGAGGGCCAAAAAAATTGCAAAAGAGAAGCTTGAGGGTGATGCTACTAAACAGTACAATTTGTTGTGGAGGTACTCAGCTGAGTGGAAAAGGGTGAATAATGGAAACAATTGCAAGATCAATGTGGAAAGGCTTGGTCCACAATTACAACTCAGGTTTTCTTCCTTTTATTTCTGCTTTGATGGAACAAAAAAGGGGTTCACAAGTACTTGCAAACCTTTTATAGGTGTTGATGGATGCCATCTCAAAACCAAATATGGAGGAACCCTTTTAATTGCAGTTGGCAGGGACCCAAATGATGAGTACTATCCCTTAGCTTTTGGGGTTTGTGAAACTGAAACAAAAGAATCATGGAAGTGGTTATTGACCCTTTTATTGGAAGACATTGGTCAAGACAAGAGATGGGTTTTCATTTCTGACCAACAGAAGGTATAATGGCTGTTTAATTTTATTTATATCATTTATCATTTTTTACCCTTTTATGTTAAGGTTTGTTGTCATTGTTTAACAGGGTCTGATGGCTGTTTTTGATGAGTTGTTTGAGAGTGTGGAGCATACACTATGTTTGAGGCATTTATATGCCAATTTCAAAAAGAAATTTGGAGGAGGTACACTTATTAGAGACCTTATGATGGGAGCTGCTAAGGCTACATACATTCAAGAGTGGGAGGCTAAGATGAAAGAACTGAAAGCTATCAATCATGGTGCCTGGGAATGGCTCATGAAATTCCCAACCAAATCATGGTGTAAGCATGCCTTTTCTTTTTAGGCTTAATTGCAGTTTTAGCCCCCTAACTTTCCCAAAGTTGCGATTTTGGCCCCCTAAGAAAAAAAACTACAAAACAGCCCCCTAAGTTTTGTAACTGTGGCAGTTTTGGCCCCCCAAGATATATGTCCTAAGCCTAGGTATAGGTTAGATATAGAGGTTGCAAAGAGTGGGAGTTGGACTCCAATATGGAGCAAGGATGAGATTTTTCAGGTTGTGCATGTTCACACAAAACAAGCTTTCATAGTTGACATTGCCAAAAGAATGTGTACATGTAATTTCTGGGAGCTTGTGGGTATCCCTTGTAGGAATGTAGTGGCAGCTTTAAGGTATAGGATGCAAAGACCTGATGAATTTGTTGATGAATGCTATTCCAAATAGAGATATATAGACTGTTATGATAATAATGTCAGTCCAATCAATGGAGAGGATGTGTGGCCTGAAGTTGAGGTTGATGAAATATTACCTCCTTCATACAAAAGAGGTCCTGGTAGGCCTAAAAAATTAAGGAGAAGGGAACCAGATGAGGATCCTAACAAAGGAAGGACAACTACTTGCTATAGGTGCACCAAATGTGGAAAAAATGGACACAACACAAGAAGCTGCCTCAGTCAAGTCACTAACCCTGAAGCTGCTAAGAGAAAGGTTATAATACTCTTAGTATATATTTATCATATATGCATTGTTTACCTAATGATTTATAATTGATCTTAACATTTTTTTTCATCCTAAAAGAAAACAACTTGAAGCTCCTCAACCTGCTGAAATTCCTAACCCTGCAGCAGCTAATGTCCCAACTACTCAATCATCTCAAGCTCCAGACCATTCAACAACAATTAATGCAGGACACCAAATAGGTGAAGACCTAGAATTTGAAGCCCCTCCTGCAAATCTTGCAGTAGCTTTTGAAGCTACTCAATCTCAACCAAATGTGTTATCAGTCATGACTTCTGCATCGATTCCCCACTCCAAACCAGTTAAGTATTGCCTCAATCTTTATATCATGCAACTAGGATTTATTAACTAATAAAATTGTAATGTCTTAGGTAAAGAATACTAAGCAACTGTCAAGGAAGCAACCACATTCAAGAAAGCAGCCACAGTTAAGCAATCAGCCACAACCAAGCAAGCAACCACAGTCAAGCAAGCAACCATAGTCAAGCAAGCAGATAACTCATAATCTGATAAATGTAAGGAGGAGTAATAGGTGCATGAAATTGAGGTGTGTCAATGTTGATGGTCCTGGATCTAATTCTGAGACACCATTGGTACTTGATGATCAGGTTCCTCCAGCTCAGGTTCAACCAGCTCATGTACCATTCAAAAGGCCTAGGACTGTTACAAATGTAAGTTAAACTGCCTTAACTGTTAACTGTTGGTTTATATAAAATTGGTTTTTGGCAATAACACAATTTGCAATGTGATCAGGTTCAATCTCCCAACACTCATGTTGGTACTACTGAAGTTGATCAATCACAAAACCCTGAGCCAATCCCTACTGAAGTACCAAATGCTAAAGTACCAAATGCTCAAGTTGAAGATGCTACTCAATCAAGCAACACTCTTCCAGCTCAATCCAACACCAGTTAGTCATCTCAGGCAACTCAGCAAAACAATGAAGTGGACATGATAAATAATGAACTGAAGGCATTGCCACCAGCTCAAAATAATGAAGCAGTGACGCAAATGGATGATGAACTGTTGAATTGGGACAAGAATATTACAAAGGTTCAAGGCAAAAGGGTGAAGACAGTTGGAAATCCATCAGTAAATCAGACAGAGCAAATGATGGCTGGACTGAGAAGCTTGCCACCAGAGGAGCTAGAGAAGGTCACCAGAGAGCTACTTGCAGCACTAGTGAAGGGGAAAGACAATGTTGACAAGTTCAAGAAGGGAGATGAAGCAAGACCTGCAGAGTAGATGAATGTTATGTTCTACTTTTTTTCCAACAGACTTATGAATGTTGTTTTCCTATGAACCTTTTATCCATTTTGATGTATTCTGGCCTTTATAATTGGCCATACGACAAAGTTATTTTGATTTTAAACCGTTATGCATTTTGGTTAGTAAATGTTTTCATGTAATCTGGCTTTTATAATTGGCCATATGACAATGTTATTTTGCAGACAAAGTTATTTTGCAATCTAGAAACTTTATGCAATTTGGCAGGTTATTATCTACATACTTTATGAATGGCTATGCAATCAATTGCAACAAACTTCACTAATTTAATCAAAC
>Ga0315914_1001226_pt1 | contig 37495 bp, 20 predicted proteins | sample MpolenodulesMG_FD_203920 | JGI IMG/M metagenome (GOLD analysis project Ga0315914, IMG submission 203920) | Medicago polymorpha root nodule microbial communities from Los Angeles, California, United States - elongated nodules | ecosystem: Host-associated > Plants > Roots > Nodule | place: USA...
TGGAATGGAGCATTGAATATGCTTATCATTCTGTAATCACCTCCATATTCTACAATGAAGTCTCCAAGGTCACCTGAATTTACAAATTTAAAGGTTTCATTTTGTGGAACAATTGCATGAGCAATTAAGGTGGAAAATGAAAGGAATAATAAAGTGAAAAATGAGAGTTTGGGGTTAAGAAAAATAGACATTGTTGTGTGAATTTTGATTGATGGATGCGTTTTGCTATATGTTAGGCGTATTCTATTTATATTTATAGTGTTCAATGCGAGAAGGTTAGAAGGTACTTGAGGCATCTTTGGGTCAAAGTTGTCCAACTCAATGGATTTAGGTTAGAAGGTTAGAAGGTACTATATAACAAGTATATAGAAATTAATGGATTTGGATCTAGGTCTAGATAACGAGTATGCTAGTTCTATTCAAAATATAAGATTTTTTTTTTTTGAAAACTAAATATAAGATTTTCTTTTAATGGAGAATATAAGATATTTTCCTATTTCAAAATATAAGATTTTTTTTAATGGAGAATATAAAATATTTTTAGCTAAATCATTAAAATAAATGTATTGTAGTAGTATTAAAATTATAAATAAATAATATTTCTTTTTTCAAATTTATTTCTAGAATATGCTATCAATATTTATTTTCTTTAATCCTCATTGTTTACGTATTGATTAGAGTAAAATAAGTCTAAAGTATTTTGGAAAAGTAATATTTATTTCGATTGAAAATATTAATAGAATACTAGTATTAAAAAAAGACTTGTGTTTTTACAATAACTATTAAAAAAATACTGAACAGATCAAATGGTTAAAAATAAAAAAAGACTAAAGTATTTAAATATCCTCTCATTATTAAAAAAATAAAAAGAAAAATATCCTCTCAATAACTTATGTATTGTATTTAAAGACCGAGATGATAGTATAGTATTAATGAGAAGAATGCCAACTGTGGTTGACGTGTTCTAGGCTGTCCACGACAATTATGAAATGATATCTTATCACTTGTTTGATTCTTTTGACAAAATATGCACTATACTAATACATATTTCTTTTTACACTTTTACTTTTTTTTTTTTACTTCATACATTTTTCTTTCTTTCATGGATGAAATTGCGTTACAAAATTTCACTGTCACCGACACTTAAGTTGAATATAACAATAATTCTTTCTATCAAAAAAATAATATAAAATTAAAATTGATTTATTCAGATTTTATTTAGAAGATAAAGATAAAGCACAAGTTAGTATGACTTTTTTATACCTCTTCTTAAGTCTTGCAGTTATTATTCTTAAGTCTTCAGTAGAAACTCTATAAATTAATAATGTCAGGACCGGAGAAATTTATTAATTTAGAGAGTTATTAATTTATCGATAAATTAATAATTATTAATTTAAAGAGTTTTTAAGTAATTATACTATACATACCAAACAAAAAGGCAAATTAGTCTATGCCTCTTAGAATTACGTTGCAGCGAACCTTGGAACTCAACGTAAATTACTAACTACTGTGTTCATATGCATTGGAAAAATACAATACAAAAATACAACACCTGAGCTATTGGATGCAATAAGAAAAGTTGGAGATGAGCTCCAAACAGACTTGAACTTTAAAGGAAAACAGACAATTATTGAATCATATTTCAATAGAGTGTAATATATTTTTTTTCAGTTTCTATGAATTATTAATTTATGATTTTCTTGGGACCGAAAATTATAAAGGGATCTCCCGAAAAATTATTATCTTATTATTTTATCGAGTTTTTCAATTTTTTACATTGGCCCAAGTCGGGACCGGACAAATTTATTATTTTAGAGAATTTATTAATTTACCGAGTATTAATTTAAAGAGTTTCTACTAGTATGAATTCAATTCTCTATGAAAACTTCTAAGAAAAGAAAATGTTCAAAAATATAAGCCAAGTCAGCAGGATTTAATGGTCAAAGATTTGGGTGCCCATTGTTTGTGTTCAAAATGTTTGCAATACCTCTCTAAAAAAATATATATTGCCATACCATTTCTGGTCTTTCGCATTGCTTAATGTAGCTTACTTTTAGGACACGGTTCTCTAATTCATTGGCATTGTAATTCATAGAGTAGCACACAACCGCAATGTCTGACAAACAAGTTTGAAAGATTGTATATTATATTTTGGTTTGGTGACAACCGATAGAAATATTGAAATACTAACTACTAGTCTTCTGGATTTTGATGAAGTATAAGCTAGTTTGGATAATTAAATTTGAGAATAAAGCTCCAAACTTGTCTTATCAAATACACCAAAGGTCATTAGTTTTGCTTTCTTTAAAACTTATTGAACACTTTTTTTTAATCTCCTCTAAAAAAATGTATAGAACCCGGACAATGCATTATTATATGTAGGGGTTGAGGTTCGAACCACGAACACCCCACTTATTCACCTTATAAGGTAAATTCTAGCCACTAAACTACTTGACAAAAAAAAGTGTTATTAAAGACATCGTATGTGTTTACGTGATGAAAGATCATTAGTTTTACTTTCTTTAAAACTTATTGAACATTCTTTTTTATATTGTTGAAGTGGTAACAGTTAGCCTTGTAATCTCAATGGACTCAGTGGTAAGTGTTAGCACAATGGCATGGGTAATTAACATAATTAAAACATAAATATTTTTTTTTAAAGTGTCATAATCAAATACAAACGGATAAATTTTAAGATGGTCAAAGATTTGAGTAGTTGACAATGATATGTGTTTGAGTTTCTGGTCTTTCGTTTCCTCAAGAAAACAAAAAAAGTTTCTGGTCTTTCGCATTGCTTTAAGTTACTTTAAGTTCACGACTCTCTAATTCGTAGATCAAAGAGTAGCACCTAGCCACCTAGCATAGAAACTGTAGTGGCTGACGAACAGGTTTTAAAGATTTAATTATTTTTGGGTTTTGTTAAGGGCAATGGTTAAAGAAGTCAAAAGTAGCATGTTTGTATTGGTTTCAACAATATTTTAACTTTTAAAAAATTAAATTTATCACTTTTCACCATTTTTTCAATACTATATTTCTATTTTTATCCCCTTATTCAATGTCCCAAAGACAATGGTTATCATTTATTTTTTTGTTGTAATAATAACCGATTGAAAATTGAAAACAAGGAACTTGTCTCCTTGAAATAGCTTTGATTTTGATGAAGCATAAGTTGGATAATTAAATTTCAGAATTGAGCTTAGGTGGATCTGATGTGGCGGCTAGAGTTGGTGACGTACCGCAGATGACGACAGTGGTGCTTCACATTGAGGTAAGCTACTTGCAAGGGCTCTCATGATCAAGTTACTATATCAAAATATATTCCTAGTGATTGAGTAGATTGATAGGGTTTTCAAAATATATGTAGAATGGGTACATTTCACTTGCTTCATGTATCCCTTTAAGAGTGGGGTTTTCAGGTTTAACTATGAGTCGATTGAGAGATTTTGAAGGTAATTCATAGATCACTATTTCAGGCTTATCACATAAATATTCTTTATTGAGAAGGCACGCTTGAGTGGGTTGGCGATGCAGCGTTTTGGCGTGTGTCTCTGGTCAAAAGGGATCTTGATAATTTAAACTCATATTTTTATCGATTAATTCGTTATTTATCGATGTTTATTAATTATTGAGTTAATACCGTTTTTGGTCCCTGTAATATTAGCGAATTTCGGTTTTAGTCCCTATAAAATAAAAAATTTAGATTATGTCCTTGTAATTTCAAATTCCTTCACTTTTGGTCCCTTATTTAACCATGCCAGCAGAATCTACATAAATTACGTCCCGGTAATTTCTGATTCCTCCCACTTTTGGTCCCTGTAATTTCATATTCCTCCACTTTTGGTCTCTCATTTCATGTGTCGTGTATGCAGATTCTGCTGATGTGGTGAAATGAGGGACCAAAAGCGGAAGAATATGAAATTACAGGGACAGAATCTAAATTATTTTTTTTTACAAAGACTAAAACCGGAATTCGCTAATATTATAGGGACCAAAAGCGGTATTAACCCTTAATTATTTGAACCATAGCACATTTTAATTATTTGAACAAAAATTAAGTTGGGCCAAGAATTGTCTCACAACGAATTGAACTCAAATTCTCCTGAGAATAATCACGAGAACATTTTGGTATCATAAGACAAACAAAGCAGTTAAAAGACAAATCAGCAAAAAGGCGAAATTTGGCTTTACAAAGATATTCAACTTTTGAATCATTAATAGCAAGATCAAGATATTCATATGCCTTACCAAAAGAAGATATTTAATCATTAAATGATTGGCAAATTGAAGAAAGAATCATCTTGGGCCTTAATGAAGATTTTCAAACCATTAAGGAAAGAATTTTGCTCTTTACCCAACCAAAAATGATCATTTCCAACTAAAATGACTATAACTTACGCAGGTGTTATACCCCACGTAAGTTAAATCAAGTTAATTTTAAGATTTCATGCATAATCATTGATGTTGCAAGTAACAAAGGCTGCAACAATAACAAAGGCCAAAGAAATGTGGATGTGAAACAACTAATGCTTTTGAACAAATTCTGAGTAACTAGACCATTAAGCCATCGTATCCAACACTGCACTTAAATCCAATGACTTTGCATTGGCTGCACCGCGCCTCAGAGGATTGCCTTTTCCTCACATTTAACAAATTAATAGGGTATAGTCTTGAGTTTTTAGCTATAATTAGGAACAAAACAATTAAGTCTAGTGAAAAGATTTTAACTATAATTTAGTGAAAAGCGAACTAAAGAGGTTCAACCATGTGACCATTTCAGAAGGGTCAACAAGTTTGCAAGGATGTCAAAGTAATTTATTGAAGTAACAAAGAGATATACACAAGTTGGCATTACTTGCAACATCAAATGAAATTTTAAAACTAACGTGAGTTAACTCACGCAGGATTAACACATATTTAAGTTAACTCATGCAGGGGCATTTTCAGAAGTTTGGTTACGAATGAGTAAAACGTATTGGGAGAAGAGCAAAATTCTTAAGGAAAAGAATCAATTCCATTAAAGCAAAATATCTCATAAAGGCTTTGAGCACATGTGAATTAAGTATGACATCATCAAAATGACATAAGCATGACACTTTTTACAACTATTAACATCTCATACACTTGCATGCCTCTCACGCAAAAAAGCATAAAGTAGACTGGACGTCCAGAACGTTCTCGATGTACAAATTAACATTCTGGTCGTATTGAAGAAGAAAAGTGAAATCAATTGAAGCTTTGGACAGCTGTAAAAATGTGTCCAACATCTCTATTTTCTCTCTTGATCACTAAGACACTCTACATATATAAATACATGAAGACTTAAAGAATCAAACTAAGAGTTTTGAAAGTAAGCATTCTCTCAAGTGAAAATCATCACTACATACAAAGCTCTTCACTAACAAGCAAATTTCAAGCTCTCTCATTATAACTCTTGGATCTACTCTTTCGAATTTTCTCTTTAAAATCTCAAACAAGTGTTGAGAAATTTAATTAATCCAAACCAAATCTCATCATACAAAGTGTGTTGTAATTCTCAAGTCTATTCGTAACAATAGTTTGAGAAAGAATTGTAACAACCTTTCTTGTGCGAAAGCAAAGAATCGTAGAAGTATACTGAGGTTAATAATACAAGGTATAACAGACTGATCTGGTGTGATCAAGGTCTTATAGTGCTAGTCAGAAGTTTCTGTTAGCAAACTACTATAGTGGATAATCTCACACGAGGTGTGGGAACTGGAAGTAACCAGGTTTGGTGAACCAGGATAATTCTCCTATGTTATTCTTCTTCCATTTCTCTTTATTTAAAGCTCTACACACACACACACACACACACTATTACACTTATATTAATATTAATCTCCACAATATTCTGGTCCTAATTAATCACAACTAAATTAATCCAAAGTTCTCTGGTCCCAAATTAATCATTAATATTGTTGTTTTATTTTATTCAATATTAATTGCCTCCAGAATATTCTGATCCATGATAAAACAACTATATAAATATTTGACTAAAATTTAAATCTTGCTTATAATATTGTTTTATCATTTTGTCTTATATTAATCATTCTTCGGAACATTTTGGTCTGTGTTAAAATAACTTTACATTATAATTTAATATCATTTTTCTCATTCTGCATATAATCATTATCCATAACACTCTGGTCCTATATAAATTAATTGCAATATACCCTAATCTTGCTAGACTAACATTAACCAAGAATATTCTTCAGTATATAAAGCTAATTTAAGTTTTAGGAATAAAATTTAAAAGGGTCACAATTCAAACCCTCATTTCTTGCGACGTTTATTGCTACTTCAATTGGCATCAGAGTCCGGGCTCTAAACTAAACACCTAATAAGTGTTGGAGAAAAAGATTCAGGAAGAAGGCAATGTCAAAAGAAAGATACATACCAAAAGGTATATCATGCACAAGACCACCATTCTTCAATGGAATGAACTACTATTTCTCGAAAGGAAAGATGGAACTATTCCTTAGATCCCAAGATGTGGATATGTGGAAAATAATCACCGTTGGAAACCATATACCTATGACCACTGATGCAACCACTAAAGTAGAAACAATTATACTAGAAGCATCATGCTCAAAAGAAGATAAAGAAAAAATACTCCTAAATTCTAAAGCTCGACTCTATCTATCATGCACACTAAGCATGGAAGAAAGTGAAAGAGTTGATGAATGTGATACTGCAAAAAAGGTATAGGACACACTAAAAATTCATCATGAAGAAACAAGCCACGTAAAAGAAACAAGAATAGATATCGGTGTAAGAAAATTTGAAATCTTCAAAATGAATGAGGAAGAAAACATTGATGAAATGTACTCTAGATTTACATCAATAGTAAACGAATTAAGATCACTAGCAAAAACTTATACTACTCGTGATAGAATAAGAAAAATATTAAGATGTCTTTCAAGCACATGGAGACCCATGGTTACTGCAATCATTCAGGCTAAAGACTTAAACTCCTTAGCCCTTGAAGATCTCATTAGATCACAAAAAGCCCATGAGACATTACTTCAAGATTATAAACCAACAAGGAAAGGAAAAATGGTTGCTCTCAAGGCATCTCAAAATGACCAAGAAAACACATCCACACCAAGTGAAGAAATCAAAGAAACCAAAGAAGAAGAAAACATTCAAGGAGAAGCAGAATATGAACTAGCCCTCATCTCAAAGAAGATTCAAAGAATGATGAGAAGAAGAGATCAAATAAAAAGATATTTTCCAAATAGAAAAGATAACTCTAACGGAGAAGTTGACAAAAGTCAAGTAACCTGTTTTGGATACAACAAACAAGGGCATTACAAAAATGAATGTCCATTAAGCTAAAAAGGTCAGAAAAAATCTCCCTACTCAAAATCCATGTTTACGTGGGATGATACTGAAGAACCAAAAGAAGAAGATGCAGAAGCCACCATGTGTCTAATGGCAAATACAGACAATGAAGAGGTAATTATATTCGACCAACCCCTCGTATATAAAGAGTCAGAAAATAAATTTGACAGTCTTCTATTTGATTCAAATTCTTAACAAACAAATGCCACTCTTTACAAAAAAAAAATTTTGATTTAAAGGAAGAGAAAGAGAAACTTCAAACCTTGAATAATCATCAAAATAAAGTCATTCAAAATTTACAAGACTCTTATTTTCAGGCAACTGAAAAAAATAAAAAAATTTGGTAAAACTAAACTTCCTGAAAATTCTAATATAAATGAAAATATTATGCTTAAAACCGAGGTAAAAGAACTTAGAAATGATCTCTCATATTTTATAAAATCAACAAAAACATTTCAAAAAATTATGGACCCACAAATTGGAATGTTTGATAAATTTAGCTTAGGATTTAATGTTTCTCAAAACCAGAATTCTCAGAAAATCTATGAGAACTTTTTTATACCACAAAATGATAAATTGAGATGCTCATTTTGTGATAAATATGGACATCATGAATCATTTTTCTTTCATAGAAAAAGAACACCAAAAGTTAAATCTGAACACTTTATTCTAGAACATTCTAGTCAATATTCAAAATGTTCTTTTTTAATAAAAATAAAGGAATGTTCATATTGAAAAAGAATGGGTCACCTAGAATTAAATTGTTTTCTCAAGATTAAACATCTTGAGATTAAGGAACCTAACATCAAAGGACCCAAACCTTCATGGGTATCCAAGGAACCAGTAACTCAAAATGTAGGGATATTCTCAAGATGCAAAAACAAAGTCATGGTATTTGGACGGTGGCTGTTCTAGACACATGACAGGGGATAAAAAGGAAGGACGCCTAGTAACCTTTGGAAATAATGACAAAGGACAAATTAAAGGTAAATGTATTATTGGTAAGAAAGACTCTGCAAAAATTGAGGATGTTCAATATGTTGAAGATTTAAAACATAATCTACTAAGCATAAGTCAATTATGCGATAGTGGTTATGAAGTTGTTTTCAAACCTAACATATGTATAGTAAAACAAACATCCTCAGGAAAAAGTTTCTTTACTGGTTCTAGAAAGAAAAATCTATATGTAATACTTAGATGACATTCCAGCTGAATCATGTTTTATGACTATTGAAAAAGATAAATGAATTTGGTGCAAAAGAGCTGGGCATGTAAGTATGAAAACTATTTCAAAAAAATTCAAATTGGATCTAGTGAGAAGACTTCCAAAAATTGATTTTGAAAAAGATAGAATATGTGAAGCTTGTACTAGAGGTAAACAAGTTAAAAGTAGTTTTAAAACAATAGATGTAGTTTCAACTCAAAGACCTCTCAAACTTCTCCACATAAATACATTTGGTCCTGTTAGAACTGTCAGTTTAAGTGGAAAACAATATGGTTTTATGTTATAGTTGATGATTTTTCCAGATATACGTGGGTTCTATTTTTTAAATATAAAAACGAAGCATTCAAAACCTTTTGTACACTAGTTCAAAATGAAAAAGAATCAAAGATCATCTCAGTAAGGAGTGTTCATGGAGGAGAATTTGAAAATGCATTCTTCAAAGACTTCTTCAATGAGAAAGGAATTTTTCACAATTTCTCATGTGCAAGAACCCCACAACAAAATGGAGTTGTTGAAAGAAAAAATAGAACACTTCAGGAAATGGCAAAAACAATGATAATGAATCAAATGTAGAAAAATATTTTTGGGCAGAATCCATAAATACTTCTTGCTATATTATAAATAGGGTTTCAATTAGAATTTTTTTAAACAAAACTCCATATGAACTCTGAAAAATATAAAACCTAACATCTCATATTTTCATATTTTTGAATGTTATTGTTACCTTTTAAATGACAAATAAAACATACAAAAAGACATGTCTGATGTGACCTATAACCCATCTCTGCAAACACAAAAAGACAGATTTATATCAGCACACAAGTATCATACAAAAAACTATACATTTATGATTAACTTAAAAAAAATAAGAAAATAATATATTACCACAAGCAAGGTCATGTAACTACCAACGGAGCCAACATGTTTGCTGGAGGTAAGATTCGGCTGCTTGTACAAGAAAGCAAGTCCCATCGTGCCCCATGACCACATGCCTATGTTAGGAAAATCACGAATTACAGTCATCCAAAGCAGACTAATGGTTTTACTGTTCTTGCCAGCAAAAAGGGTGTAGCCAAGCAAGAGTAACAAAAACGTCTTCACACAGGCAGGCCTAATACAACTCAGCTCCTCCTCCTCCTCTGATAAATCCTCCCCAACAAATGGTTACACCTATTCAACAGGTGCTCATAATGCTCTTTCAGGGCCGTGTAAGTGACACATGCACCAAAATCACTCCCCTGCCCAACCGCTTCCTCCACTGGAAACAATAGGTGAGTCACCAGCAGATCTACAACATGATCATGATCTAACTCATCCTCCTGAATGAGCCGTCCAGCGACGGGGATGCCTAGAAGACAAGCCACATCATATAGTGTGATGGTCATCTCCCCAACAGGCAGATGGAAACTGCTGGTCTCCTGATGCCATCTCTCGGCCATAGCACAAACTAACCCGTGGTTGGTGATATCGTACCTAGTCAGAAGGAGGGGCCTAAGATAGGATGCATCCACCGGGTTTCAGAACCAAGGATTATCTTCTTCCGGGAACCGAAGGGACAAAGCAGAAAGCCTAAATTTCCTCCAATGCGAGACACCGGTCAACTTACGATCCACTTGCAACTGAAATACAAAAAAACAAATTAAATTAGTAAAATAAACATGACATAAAATATAAATCTAAATCAATTATACTTAAATACGTAAAATAAGCATGACATATTCTACGTAAAATAAACATCACATAATATCATTAAATTAAATAAAACAATTATACTTAAAATACATAAATACGTAAATAAATCAATTATACTTAAATACGTAAAATATCATTAAATTAAATAAAACAATTATACTTACTGTTTTATCGTTCCAAAGCCTGCATGCCACGTGTTTACTAAAGTTCGGTAAAAGTGACATCTCATAAGGCCCCCTGGAAAGCCCCCATCCTCGTCCTCCATAACAGGCTCTGCATTAGAGCTGTCAAAACGGGCCGGGCCGTACGGGCGGGCCTGAAAGCCCGCAAAAAATGAAGGGCCTTGCCGAAAAATTGCAGCCCGAATCATTTCAGGGCTTTTTAGCCCGGCCCGACAAAGCCCGAAACCCGGTAGGGTTGGCCCGTCCGGGCTGTGGGCAGCCCGAAAGCCTGCAAAAAAAATTGAAGTGTGTGATTTTTTTTTTTACACTGGACTAGACTCTTGGATGTTGTGAACCTTGATGAAGATTAAGTGACTTTGTTGGGAGTGACTTTTTGGATCATTAAAAATTTTATGTTATTCCGGATAATTAGTATTTTGAATTTCTGGACAATTAGTATTTTGAATTTAGAATCTTAGTCATTCTGGGTATTTGTTGACTTTTATTCTATAATTGTTATTCTCTTGAATCAATCTTAATTTATCTTTTGTTCACTATTTATGTATATTTAAGTAATTCTGTTTCCTTAAAGAATGGGAAGGAAAAATAACATATACGGGCCAGGGCTGGCCCGTTAGTCTGGTATATTATGTTGTTCTATATGTTCAGTACTTAAAAGAATGGAAAAGGAAAAAAAAAAATTACGGGCCAGGGCTGTCCCGTTAACCCGGGAGCCCGTATAGCGCCGGGCTCTGGCCCTATTTTTCGAGCCCATATTTAAACCGGGCTTTTCAGCCCGGCCCTTAAAAGCCTGTTGCCCGTTCGGGCCGGGCCGCCCATTTTGACAGCTCTACTCTACATGCTGCTGCTCAGGATGCTGCTTAGGCTGTTGTTGCTGATGATGCTGCTCATACTGCTGCTGCTGAGGAGGCTCGACATACTGCTGCTTAGGAGGCTGCTCAGGCTGATACCCCTCGTGAAACTGAGCCTGATACTCCTGGTGATACTCATACCCCTCCTGATACTGATAACCTGGCTGAAATTTAGGCTGCTCCTGATACGCCTGCTCCTGATAATGCTACTCATGATGGTACTGTGGCGGGTCCACAATCTAGGATGGACCCGTCTGTGATGTCGATCCCCTCGCAGCATCAACAGTAGCAAGTCTCGTGGCCCCCACTCTCCCTCGACCTCGACCAGCCGGAGGGTGTAGCGCTTGCTTCTCCCTTCGTGCACTACTAGTAGGGGCAGACCTCCCTAACCTAAGTTTGTTAGTCCTCTTCTGCTCAGACATATCTGCACAAAAAGAAAAAAATCTTTAACACATTTTGACACGAACATAACATTTCGACAATGTCATCTTTAACAATACAACAACACTATAATGTCAACAATGTCATTTGAATCCATAAACTACCACATTGCAGTCAAGTTAACTATAATCAACATTAACAAACATAGCTCTAACTAATTACATCATTAACAATCCAAAAAAACAAAAAAAATATCATTGAGACATTTTACCGAACACGTAGTGTGCAATTTTCAAACAACTATGTAATCTAACAATTTCTAAACCCTTAACTACCACATTGTACCCTAAACAACATCTAAACAACAATTCCTAAGTTAAATCATCACTAACAATCATAATTTTTAAAATGCAAGCAAAATTTTAAAAAACCTAAAAATGTTCAATTTCTTGAAAAATTCGAAAATTTCAACCAAAATAATGCAAAGTAGGATAATCATCAATTACTTGATGTTGTGGACGATTTTGGCTTTGAATGGCGCAAGAATGATGAATTTCAATTTTTGGGATGGAATTTTCGTGTTTTGGAGAAGTTGGGAAATGAGGGTTGCTGTGTTGTTATGTTGCTCTTAACTGGCTTAAGTTACGTAGCGTGAGTTAACTCACGCAACGTGATTTAAGTCGTGTTTACCTCATAACCGGCGTGAGTTAACTCACGTTGCGTAAGTTAACTTACGTAGGGGTATATCCGTGATTTACTTTGGGAATGAGCAAAACGTTTTGGGTAAAGAGTAGAATTCGTGTATAGATCCTTTATTGGGCTATTCTTGGTTCTGAACCGAATATGTTTGATAAGAAGGAGTTGCTATTCGCACCTTCTACATTTAACACATCCCATGAGTTGATTTTTATATGTAAAGTACTCTTATTCAAAAGTTAATTTCTGGAAGTTATATATATACAATACCTTTTGAAATTTAACATCTCACTTATATATAATGACAATGAAAATGAGAATGCAGTTATAGTGACAATAAAAGTAATGGTTTAAGATGTGTTTTTTGGTAACAATGGTTTGAGATGTTGAGAAGGGAGAGAACAAACATTATTTCATTGGTTTTTCTTTTCATACAAGTAAACTACAATAATGCGAGTATTAAGGGTACTCAAAATTCATTATAATGCAAGGCAATCATACATTTTAAATACTATATTCTTATCTTATTTCTCTAATCCCTATTACCAAACCAAGAAAAAATATTCACCATCTTCCAAATAAATAAAAAATGCATTTCGCTCCAAAGCGGTTGTTAACTGTATTAACCGTGCCACTTTTTTTTTCCCCAATAAATGAAGATCTAAATTTTGAAAGGTGCATCCAGTGGCGTAGCCTGGACCCTGCCTTAGGAGATGCAAAATTTTAAAACTTCAATTATGTCTCTATGTGTGAAGATATATGTCTCGTGTAAGCTCGTGTCTTACCAAATTTTTTTGTAACATATATATGTCCATTTTATACTCAAGAAATCTCAAAGACGTGTCAAAATTATTCTATTAGAAACAAAAAATAAAACAAAATAAAAATTGTGAGAACAAAAAACATTTCGTTTTATTTTTTTTAGAAACTAAAATTAAAATTCACAATATTTTTAAAAACGAAAAACTTAGTTAACCCCATGAATTTTATAGGATTGAATTTAACAAACAGCTAAATGGTAATGTGGCTTAGTTAATTAATTAAGGATTACAAATAAGTTCACTACTAAAAAAACAAAAATTAGTGAGGAAAATTTAGAGCGAGAAAACGTAAGATCCTTCTCTAATTTTGTCACTAAACGTTGCGACCAAGTAATTTGAGAGGAATTTTATTTTTTCCATCACTAATTTTCCTCCCTAATTTTGCTTTTCCTAGTAGTGGTTATTCGAGTCTAGTTAATTCCCTGGGTTCTTTTTACGTTTTGTTGAAAAAATACTTCACAATGAAACACCAATCACCTATATTAATTAAAAAAATGTAGTTACATTACAGATTACAAATATTAAATAAAAATAACAAAGTCAACATGTGAAAGTAACAAGGTATGACTGCCATCTATAACAACATCATCAATGTTTAAGATTTAAAAAGTAGAGTGTGTCAACAAAGTTTGATGTGAGAGTCTTAGGAGGTGCATGAATACAATTTCAACATATGCAAATGTATAAAAAAAACACCATATTATTTGATGGAAATTTAAAAAACCAAGAGATGCATGTGCATCCCCTCACACACAAGTGGCGCACTGAGTGCATCAGTACTTCTAATTCTCCTTGATCAAAATCCTGCTGCAACCAGACAAACACCATATTCAAAGACATCTCTCACTTTAATTCATTGCATGAAAAGATGGTTAATCGACTAATGTCTTCGAAACAAAAAACACATCATTGTTAATGCACATCTTGAATTACCCTCTCTATTCCACACGAAGGAGAACAATTCGCATAAACGGTTCTTTCTTGCGTCTTTTTTATTTTTTTATTGAAAACCGATCCAACAATTGACTAAATTGAGGGATTAATCTTACCGCCCACTTGCGGGTCCAATTTAAAGCCAAAACAAAGTTTTGTATGGACATGCCAACCGAAATTGGTAACAGAGGGAATCAAACCTGAGACCTTGAGAGGAACAAACTAAGATCACGAGCCAACTACTAGGCCAATCCTAAGTGGGTCACCTTGAAGAATACTAAAACACTGAGTCTCTTGGTCACAAGTAGAGATTTAAAAAAGGAAGAATTAAGTTTGAAAATCAAAAAAAGGTAGAATTAAGTTTGAAGAATGATTCTTATAATTCTTTTTGAAATCTTCGTGTAAAGTTACTCTCTTATTTAGTGGAACGGATAGTTGTTCTCTTCCCCATAGTATGCCATTATTGGTATGAACTAAGTAAACAATATTGTGTGTTTTTCTTCAAAAGAATTATTGTGTTTCTTTTGTTTGGGTGGCCATCAATTCACTCTAAACAAATTCACAATAATTGGCGTCCACAGTGGGGTAATCAGAACAAATCTTTGAGAGAGCACCATGGGTGCCAAGTGACACATTGAGAAGTTTACCAAAAGCAACTATATTGGGTTGTGGAAGATAAAGATGAGGGCTAATCCAACATAAGTGTGTTGACGCTTTGAAGGGTGAGGCGCTTATGTTAGCGCATCTAACACCCGCGGAGAAGATTGGGACGAATGATAAGGTGATCAATGCCATTATTTGAATAAAGCATCAATTTGGTCCCTGTATTTGTAAGTGATTCCCAAATTAGTCCCTGACTCTATTTAATATTTTAAAATAGTCTTGTTTTTGTCAAAAGTTTCTCAATTCAAAATAGTCCCTGTTTTTGTCAAAAGTTTCTCAATTAAGTCCATCGTCATGTGGAAAAAAAATAGAAACATGAATCTAATTGAGAAACTTTTGACAATGTTTCAAAATAGTTTGTCTTTGTCAAATGGTATTTGGCCTTTTTGGCCAAATACCTCCCGCGGTCATTTAAGCTATATATTTATAATAGATTAGTCATTTTAAGTTTTTTTTTTGTTACCAATTAGTCTTTTAAGTTTTTTTTTTGTTACAAATTGATCATTTAAGTCATAGAATATTTACACTGTCATCTATCTTTTCAACCAAGTTCTTTAAAAAGTGCTTATAGACCATTTAACATTAAAATGTGAGGTTCAAAAGTATGCCTTTAAGGAAAGCCATACAAAATAATTCATTTAGAGTTCATGGCTCACACAAACAAAATATAGGTATTAAATCATAGTGAGTGATAAGGAAAGCCATACACATAATTTTATTATGCTGAATAGATCATCAAGACAATTAATAATAAAAGTTTGTTCTTTTTGTTTGGAATGTGAATTAAACTTTCAAAATTCTTATCACTTTACTCTTTGCCAAATCAAATAGCATGTCATCATTAAAAAAGTTAGCAGAGTTTGACCAATTGTGATAGACTATCTAATTGGTATCTTTGTGAGCTTAACTCAATTAGTAGGGACAATGCATAATTTATGTAAAGTTTGGGGTTCAAACTCCGGCCACCACAAAAAAAGACTATCTAATTAGTCATTGATGTATATTTTAACTCAGGAATTCTTTTAACACGAGGTAAACCATCCCTCCCTTAATTTTATCTAATTATTCATTTTGAGGATAAAAAATAATGGTCAAGGAATTATTATCCCTTTCGGAACATTTCATCGATATGATGAATTATAGGGCATAAATAGTTGTACTGAATCTTTCTCTAAAATTAAAGCATTCATAATTCATGGGAGACAGTTTCCACACATGTACAAGGAATAAATTATTTTGAAACAATAGTTTAATTTTTATACACTATTATTGTATAAAGTTTTACATTAAAAATAAATCACAATCAATCATATATGAAACTTTAAAATCAATTATAATTAAAGTCAAATACTTATAATAATTTAACGGTTTTGTTTCATTGACAGTGCAACTTTTTTACACTCACGGTATACATAAAATTAAATCATTGAAACAATTTATTTCAACGAAGATGAAAACATAAATAAAATAACCTCGATTCTTTTCTTTTAGGTTCTTGTTTTTATAAATGATATTTAATAATATATCATGAAAGATAAGAGGTTAGTTTTTCAATCCGGATAGAACAAAGTGATAAAGTTGACCCTCAAAACTTTTAATAGTATTGTATTTTCGTAGGGTTTAATTCAAAATCAAAATTATTAGTTAATCCTAAAGAGAAGATTGTTACTATTTCATCTAAATGCTAATAGGCTGATCCTTATAGGTAAAAGAAATAATTAAGTTAGGATAAAATACAAAGGAAAAGTAAGTCCTTTCTCCATCAAAGGTTAATTAAATGATTCATAATGGGCCAAATATTGAAGAAAAAAAAAGACACTGATGTTGATACGTGATCTTGCATCATTACAAGAAAGCAAAAAAGTACGAGAATAAAAAAAGTTGATAATGTTAATAAAATAAAGGAATAAAACATTGGCACATTTACTTGTTGGAAGCCATTTAAGTTTGTCTATGTCATTGCATATTAAAGATGATGATTGTCCTAGTTTGCAAATCTCAATTATTTTGTTATACCAAACTTTAACTAGTGCATTTATTATTGTTTTAACCCATCAAAATCTCTCTTGGATATGGGTGATGATACGGGTAAACATGGATTACCCACTTCATATGAATAGCCTTGTAATTAAAGATTCACCATCTTAATAGAATAATTTAAGCAGTGATTGAGAGTCAATTGGATCATGATGTTGATATCTCTTTGTTCATATTCGAAAACATTTTGTGGGATTTCACCTACAGATTAATCAAATAGCAAAAAAAGGACGATAAGTTGTGAGATGTAATCATTTTCTCTCAATTATTGGCATAGCGAGCTATTTTGTTCTATTCTAAACAAAGATAATGAGAGTAGCGTTGTACAACTTCAATAAAGTTTTACCCTAGTTGATTTTGAATTAAACAACTATAAAAGTGTGTGTATATATTTGCTAACTTAGACCAATAAAAAATATGAAGATCCAAGTTAATAAATATGCATTTGAATAGACGTTACCTATGGCCACATACTACTATAATCACGTATGTCAAAATATATATGAGGCATGTCAAAATATATATTTGAATAAAACATTTGAATATCCACATACTACTATAACCAGGTATGTCAAAATATATATGAGAGTAGACGTTACCTATGACCATCTTTGGAAGATTATGAACAACCATATTATTCTCTCTCATAGAAAACTCGATATAAGAGCTATTAAAAATATCAGATAAATTAACTCCACACCTAACTAAGATGGAACCAATCTCTGTGTCATTTTGAACACGTGTGTTGAATGAGTCTACTATTACTTTTGAATCTAAGCAGAAAATAACTTTCTTAAACTCTAAGTCTCTTACCCATTTGTTACTAGTAATCCTAAAGCTTCTCCTATATTAGCTGACATAATCGGTTGCAACCATATAGTTTTAGCTCTCATAAATATGTCAAATTCATCTCTTAGACACGTTTTAACACCCATTCTATTGTGATACCTCGAAAATGAAGCATCAACATTACACTTTACAAAGCTATTGGGTGGTCGTTGCCAACTCAATTTATCTTAATGAATTTATTGCTGTGAGGGCTGCTCCAATATTTGATATGTTTCAAAAGTTGTTAAAGGGATAAATTAAATTGTATTTGTATTTTTACCAATAAAATTCAAATGCAAAATGGTTGATCGGATGTACAATACAAAGTAGTGCAAAATGGATGATAAGTCATGCTCGACACCATTGCAAACCAAGGAGAGTGTCATGTCAACACATAGCATGTACAATAGCAAAAACACTTTATCGATCACAAGCCAACTCTTCAAGAACAAGTTTTGTTTAAGACTAAAATTAGGCCTAGAATACGTCACAAACATGCATACCAGTGGTATATTGGATTTTTTTTTATAAGGGGTCGAAGACTAATAAGGGTTGCTTAATGTGTTTTAAAAATCACATTTAACTCTAAATGATTGTCAATTTTCTGCATTTGATTAAGTTTGTAATTACTTTTCTTGTCAAATTTACTCTAATGTCAATTTACTTTTGTCGAGGAAAATCACAAAATCCATTTTAAGTTGATGTTTTAATGATGACAAACTTATTTGAACCATAAGATCATAATGATTTTGATATGTTTTGTTTTCTCACGAGTTTTTTTGAGTGTTCTTTAGAACAAGATATTACAAATATACAAATCAAAAATATCCAAAAAACATGAATCTCAACATAAGGAAGTGCTAAGAAGGACTTCGTATTGATAAGAAAGTACTTCAAAATGAGATCAAGATATTCTCTATAAAAGGAATCATAATTCAAATGAGAAATCATCTCACACATCTCACCAAAATCTTTTTGTGAAAAAATTCATACATTAGATCAGAACATAAAAGATCAGTTTGCTTGAAAGAAAAAAAAAATCAGATTCATCTTCAAAGTTGGAAATCAGTGATATAAAGCAATTGCAAAACACTCAAGTCTACACATATCCTTGCAATATCTTACAAAGTATATTTGAATTTCAGATCCACTAATATAGTAAGATCAGATTGAACCTTGTGAGACAAGAAAGGTCACTGTGAGATAAAATTGATCACTATCATTAGACCAAGAAAACAAACAACTCTTTTAATTAGTTGTTAAGGCATCACGAATCCTATTTCGGGCTTTAAAGATGTATTGTGTGCTTGCAAAAGTCTGAAGAGGTTGTACAAAACTTGTAAGGTCATGTAGACAAGAAAAAGAAGAGAAAGCTACGTTGAGAGGGTATCTCAAGCACTATATTGGATAATCTCACATACTATGAGAACTAGACTAGCTCAGTTTTGATGAACCATAATAACTTGCTTGTGTTATCTATTGTATCCCTATAATTTTGATACATACTTCAAATTCACAAATCTGAATCTCTTCTCAAATATTGAGAACCAACTATAATTTTTAAAATTGTCACAATTCAAACCCTCTTTCGTGCGAATGATATTTTTCTTCAATTTTTTCTACAATTTATATGTTTTCCTTTACATTTATGCACTTTGATTTCATCGCAATTTAGTATTCAAAATCATTTACAATTCTTTTTTTTTTTTAGCAAAGGCAAACTAAATCATTTCATTCATAAACAAAGAGTACAAAGAAGATGGAACATAATTGAAAATCAATTACAATTCTTGCACTTAAGTTTTTGTCATTTTATTTTCTACAAACTTACGTCTTTCAGTCCATTTTCACACCTTTTACATTCTCAATTTCATGATTTTTTTTCACATGCAAAAATGTGTTAAACTCAAATCACTTGATTTTATGCATTAAAACTACTAATAGTTCTTTGTTTCCAAAAAAACAAGTGCATCGACATTGTCAAATCCAGTGCCTAATCTATAAGCTTTAAGAATATCCAAACTCCTTCCTATTCATTAAATGCGCTTAAGATCACACACAAAACATTTCATTTGATGTTGTTGATAGATTCCTATTGAAATAATAAAGGTAAATGCAACAAATTAGCACGCTGGACGGACTTTTTTTGAGTACTTGTACATTTAAAATCATCTAAATTTCATACTTAAGATCATCCACAACAAAGCACTCTGATTTAAGTGCGTAAATGGGATATCTTTGTCCACATTCATTTTACAATAGTACTTAATAAGCACCAATTTTCTCCAATCCAACATCACAAAAGAAATTACTAAATTGGTCCCATAAATAATTTTATATCATTAGATTTCAACAAAAAGTTATTTAATTCATTATGATTTACTAAATAGGGTCCACAAAAAGTGAAGAGAGAGTGCTTCCATAGCTATCATTCTCCATAGACACCCAAATATTATACTTCACCATGAGAGTGCCTATTTAATATGGTGTTAAATAGGTAAAACACTCATCATTACAAATGACCTTAAGAGATGTCATTTTATCTCTAATTAAGGAACGGTGTCGATCATAATTCAAATAATATCCTTAGTAAAATAAAATATAGCACTGTAAATACCGGTTCTTCGTTCCCAAAAATTTAACAACGGTTCTTGAGGTTATAGATGAGACTGCTAGAGCGGTTACTTCCACCGGAAACAATGAAAATTTGGGTAGACATGTTCAGAATATAAATGTGTCCATACCTGTGATTTGATGGCATCTATTGATATGCCACAAGAATTCACAGTTCAACAAAATGCAGGAAATATAACTTTTAGGTAACAATTTAATTCAAGTTTTGCCCCCTAATTATACTAAGAGGTAGTAGTCATTTTAGTTCCAGGATCTATAACAAGTACTCATGATAGTTCTTCAATGTATTAAAATTTTAAATAGTCATTAATTGTGCACTTCGTTAGTCAAAATAATCTTAAATGTAGAAATAGTCCTTCAATGTCCACATTAACTTTTTCACAGAGGGACATTAAGTACGTATTTATAGGGACTGATATGACAATAAACAAGTATATTGAGGGACTAATATGACAATATTAACGAAATCTTTTAATGTAAATGACTATTTTGACTAACATAGTGCACAATTAGAGACTATTTTGAAATTTCGATACATTGAGAGAATATTGTGACTACTCATTACACATTCACATTCAAAGACCAAAATAACTATTACCCCTTATATTAATCATGTAACTAACCTTTCATATGGCCAACCTATAATTAGAAATAATACCAGTAATAATGGGATAAATATGACTAAGGTCATTGACAACTTCATCCAGGCAAGGAACAATGAGACTAATCTTTTGTTTTCACAAATGACTAGACAAGGACAACCCAGTTTTGTAGGGAAAAGAAAACTTGACTTCTCTTTTAAAAAGCATATCTCGACTGCGAGGTTTTCTAGTTAGGGTGAATATTAGCCGGGTTTAAGGCCTTCTTTGCATATTTTCATCACAATGCTAATTTCCTCACTTCTTGCTAAATCTACAAAAACAAACCTAAAAATGACTCAAAGGGTTGTAAAATGAGTCCTAAAGGATCTTAAAAACACGGTATGATGGATTGTCATCACTCGAAAATAACAACAAATTCACAATAAAATAAAAAATAAAAAAAAAGAGAAATGAAGCAAAAAAATAACCACTAGGGAAAATAAAAGTAGTAGGAAACGCAAAGACCATAAACGCTCCCCAAAATTAACTCAAGTACGTAGACTTGAATGAAGTGCAAACTTAAGAGGGAAAACCATAAACAACCAACCCATCGCCCAAAACACAAACTGACTTGGCTAGGATTCCTCCATAGACCACTATCCCCCTCAACACATAACATGTTTTATCACCCACTCTTAGTTTGTTAAGGGATGCCCATGCGCCCCACCAAAAAACAGTTTCCACAAGAGAAATTAGTCATATTTACCAATAGATCAATAATGGTGGTCTTCCCAAAGAAAACAATGTCATTCATTAACTTCCAAATGAACCACACAATCAAATACCAAACAGAAATCAATCTTATAGCCTACCCCTACCCCCAAGAGCCTAAGAACTAGCAAACAAACTAACAACATCGGAAGGTAACACTAAAATTCACCCTAACCTAAAAGTTATACACCACACCTTCAAATCAAATTCACATGTAACAAATAAATGACAATTTGACTCCACTGTAAAAACCACAATAAAACACATGAAGTACCATTAGCATCCACAAGAATATTGACGAGTAGGAATCCATCTTCAAAGGAGCTCAACTGTCCATAACCCTAACCAAGTTCTAAACTTCTAGCGAATAATTTTATTTTTTTGTGTTTCCACAAACCAGAAATCCTCAACATGGGGGAGAGTGATCCCATTGAACATCATGACTGAATTATCCAATAATGTGTGCTCCTTAACAAACATATCCTAGTATGTAAGGTCCTAGACCTTGAATCCCCATCCCAATAACCCATTTTACCAATCAATGATCCACATTGGTCCAAAACATGAAAAAGTCTCTAGAATTGGCTACTCAGAGAAACTGGCCCACCCAGGGGTCATTACAAAAGAGGTAGTTAAGCCATTACTTGTCACTTTATAACCACACCCTATGAGAATCAATATGGGGTAGAATTTGGATCAACTCCAATCAGAGAGATAACACTCCACCAAAGTGAAACACATACTAAAACCCCGTCAAACAATCGTCTAAGTGAGACAAACTCATATGAGACCCATACCTAATGCGTGGAACCAGTTCAACACAGGCATGGCAATGAGGCGAGGTGAGGACGGATTTTACATTCCCCGTCCACATATCCAATTCTCATATACTTACCCGTTACCATACCCATACCCAATGGGGATGAGAAATTAAACCGCATCCCCATCCCCGTCCCCGCATTGAATAATTTTTTTTAATAAAAAATAGAAGTTTTTTTGCAACTCCTAGAGAAATGTTGTAATGCATTATCCAACAATATGCTCACTTTATTATTTGTTAGACTGGTTGATTTAGTTGCTCCTTTAAATATCGATGGTAGTTTTTATAACACGGCAATTATCAAACAAAATAATATGGCATATCAACATAATGTAATTTTCTACATTCGGTACGGGTTATATACCCATTACCCGTCCCATACCCGTGTTTTGAAATCGGGAAAACCCAAACCCAGTCAAAACGGGGAAAACACGTCAAATTGGGTTTGGTTCGGGCGGGTAACCACGGGTATGGGTTTTGTTGAAATGTCTAGTTGAACACATCAAAGTTACGTCTTCTTAACCAAATTAGATCATTCCCTTCCATTTCCTAACTCTTTATCTCTCTCTCTCTAACATACCTCTCTCTCTCTTGATTTTATTTTTACGTTTTAACGAAGAGAGAGAGAGAGAGAGAGAGAGAGAGAGATTACGAGAATTTGATAGGAACCAAGAGATCTTATAATTAAACAACAGAAGCAAGATGAAGAAACTGAATATAATTAAGAAAAATATGGTGCTTTATCATATCATACTTACTATAAAAGCTTATTAGGTCAAGTAAATACTTAACCCTAATAGCTTTGTTAGTTTCCCTCCCTAGCACCAAACCTAGGTGTGTATTTCAAGCTTTCGATACCTCATTAATTGCTTTTTTAAAATTTTCAAATTTGAATTTCCCTCCTATATGCACATGTCATTACTAAAGTGACCTTTGTGTTGCCAACTACTTAACTTAATGATTCATTATTACTACCCTTTGTTTTCCCATGCATACCTAAATAATGATCCTGGCTCTCTATATAGTAATTGAATCCTCTTAGGAGTTTGGCAACTGTGATCTAGATTGAATCCTCCGTTGGGACACAGTTGCAGTTAAAGGTTTTTCTCTTTTGATGAATATTATTAAGTTTAGTGCTTTTAATTATGTTTTAGTTCTTTCTTTTTATAATATCTCTTATGTCTAATTTTGATTTTAATTTCCCCCCTCATAGAAACAGTTGCAACTCATGATAATGATGAGTACAGTATGGATGAAAAAAAAACTTCAAAAAATTATTAAAAATCTAATATATCAAATGTAAATATCAATAGCTTGTTGTTATGTAGTTATTATAATATGATGATTGATTTATAAATCATGTGTACTTTGTAATACTTCCCTCAACTCTAGATGCATTTGGTCTACAATGTAAATTAACTTTATTTATACTTTGATTTTGTGTGTGTTTAATTGTAAGGTTTCTAGTTAAAATTGATGTTTGGAGGTATTCTTGATGGTGCATATTGGTGAATAATACAAATAGGAATACTCTGGTATAGTTGAATGCATCAACTACTATTGATCTAGCCAATGATTTAATATTTGAAGATCAATTTGATGAAAGTTTTTGTCTTCTCATATTTTTTTAGAAAATTTCAACTTGCCTAGAAATCAAGCACAACATTTTTGGGTTGGCTTAACTGGATGAATATGTGGATTGTTAATTTCATAAATGGAATCAAGATATATATATGCTCCAAAAGAATGATTAATTATGATTGTTTTATGCCTAATTATTTTGAATTTAAATAATGGAAGGACTTTAGGTCTCTAATGTCAGGATTTTAACCCGAAATTCCTTCAAAAGGACAGGATATATTTTGCGTATATAAATTGGTTCTATGTCTCAATATTTAAGTTATTGTTATGGCAAGGACAAAACAAGAATTAATTTGAGGGTTCATGGATATGCTATAAGACATAATCAGGATATAACTATGCAACCTGCTAATGCAATTGAAGCTGATTACCAGGATGAATTATGTTGGTCTCTTTAGTGAACTATAGTGTTACTCTTCGATTTGTAGCTGGATTTTTTTTTTTAAAGGAATTTTTAGCTGGTTATATGGTATACACAAGGTTCTCAAGATTATATTTATAGTATGTCTGAAACTTTGGAGTCAAGTTTGACCTTAGTGTGATATTGTATCTCTAATAATCTTATTTGTGTTTATTGATAGACCCGTACATCACAAGGGTCAAAAATTACCTATTGTCTTTATTATAGTCGAGAAGACTCGTGCGACGCATTTAATAAATTGTTCATTCAAATATATTCTTTCTAAAAAAAACAAGTTCTCCATTCTACTATTAATTCTTGGTATCTTTGGAATTTTTATGAGGTTCTTACGCTAACAAAAAAATATGATACTTCTAAATGGTGCATCAGATTCAAATATTTTAGAAAGAAAATTGTTTTCTGATTGGGTCTTGGGTATTGGTGATGGGACAATTGGCGAAAACAATGACGTTGGTATATGACTTGATATTCCATCTGATTTACTTATATCAAGTAATGACGATTCATTTGCATCAATTGTTGAGAGCACTTATCCAAAGATATTAGAAAGCATGAGTAGAGCTGTCAAATGGGCCGGACCGGCCCAGGCCACCTCAGCCCAATGGGCTTGCTCATATAAATGGGTCGGAGTGGGTCGGCGCACTTGATTCATGGGCTATTAAAATTGAGCCCAACCCAATTAGTAGTAGGCTACACGGCCCGATGGGCCAGCCTGACCCATATTTCTAAATGTATTGTTTTATTTTTTTGGAAAAAAAATCGATGCAATGAACAATAAAGATACATATCACATATTTTTTTATAATAGAAACATATTACATAAATTATTATACATCAAATAAATCACATGTCTTCCTAAACTTAGTTAAATATTATATAAAATATCTATTAAATCAACATCCATAAGGATAATTAGCACAAAAGAACCAATGCAAAAGTATAGTATTTATCACAACTCACAAAGACAACAAAATTCAATATTACATAATAAAATAATTTAGTCTTACCTAATAAAACTATTTGTAAACTATTTTTTTTTTAAAAGGCCGGCCCACAAGCCATGTGGCCCAACCTGGCCCATGTAAAATGGAGGCCCGATGGACTGGCCCAAAAAGACAAGGTCATTTTTTCATGCTTTTTTTACGGCCTGGCCCATACTAAACTAGAGGGCTGAAGGGTTGGACCGGTGGGCTTGGCCCATTTTGACAGCTCTAAGCATGAGTGATATAACTTATTTCCAAGATAAGGCCATATTAGCTCTAAAGAATTCAATTGTTGATCAAATAAATAGTTATATGTTGGATTTGATTCTAGATGAAGCAAAAATTTATTTGAGTCATGATTCGCCGCTTTCACGAAACATGGATGGTGATGCGATTAAAGATTAAGATTATGCAATGATGCAATACCAATAATAACCAAAATGGGTAAATTTGTGCTCTAAGGGAATGTCATATCTGAAAGTAATATACGCGTGAAAGTTTTTATACCAAGATTATTTATTAAACCTTATGACGTCAGGATTCCTTTCAAGTTTCAACGGACATTCTTTAAAGAATGTTGGGATATATTTGCCAAGTGTTGTGTTTTCACATGGTCAATTATATGTTGCAATTTCAAAAGTTACTTCTAGAGATGGATTGAAGATGTTTATAATAGATGAAGATGGTCGAGATACCAATGTGACTTCAAATGTCGTATATAGAGAAGTATTTCGTAACAGATGATAGTTTGTGTTAGATATATGCTTTGTAGGATAATTTTAATGTATTGTGTTTTAATGATGGCAACAAACTACATTTCTAATGTCACCATGATGCGACTAATTTATCATATTTCCCATCATATGAACTATGACCTACATTGATTCAATCTAATCAATTAACTTATTCATATAGAATATAGTAGATATTGCGTAACTTATTCACGTATGTGCACGGGTCGGTGATCTAGATTGAATCCTCAGAGGAGTTTGGCCATGTGGGATATCTCTCATTTTAATTTGCCAAGTGTTGTGTTTTCACATGGTCGGCTTTATGTTGCAATTTTGAGAGTTACTTCCAGAAATAGGTTGAAGATACTTATTACCAATGAAGATTGTGAAGATACCGACGTGACTTCTAATGTCGTATATAGAGAAGTATTTCGTAATGTCATATAGTTTGTGTAAAATATATGATCAACTTTTTTTATATTGATGTATTGTAACTAATAGCAACTAGCGACATACCTAATATAACCATGATGCGATTAATATAAAGTATTTCACATCATATGAAATATCAAGTACATTGTTAAAGTGTAATAAATTGACTTATTCATATTGACATAGTATACAATGTGTAACTTATTTGCATATGATTTAGCTGTTAGAACCCGTGCGGAGCACGGGTCGATGGTCTAGTTTATAGTAACAATAATAGTGCTAAAAGGTTTCTCTAACAACTTAGGGCAAAACTCAACACAATTTAGTGAGGAATCCTACTATGTCTCTAAAAAACTTACTCCTTCATACCCAAGAACTCCTAAAAATTCCCCTTTATATACAAATAAAGAGAACATTCAAGTATTCAACCATAATAAACCTCTTATTATTTAATCATAATGGACCACTTATTCATACTCAACTTAAGCCTAATTAACTACCTACTAATTACTTATAACACTCTCTCATATTGGATCTTAAAATTGTCACCGTATTAAAAAAAAAAACATATAGAGATTTAAGAGAGGGGGAATAAGATGATCCAAATCCCTTCTCAAATAGAGCCAAGGGAATCTTTGTTTAACGAACTGTACATCAATCCTTTACTTGTATTCATTAGGTCCTTTTGTTTTTCTTTTATTTTGGGTTGGAGTATTCGTGGTACTACCCCTCTTTCTCATTTCATTATATTTATATAATTCTCTTTTTTTATGGGATTATATAATTCTCTTTTGTTGTTAAAAGAAATTATCATTTTTATTAAAAAAAAAAAAAAAACATTGTGTAGTTTAGTGGAATGTTGTCATGCTTGTGTAGTTGGATTTTAATAACCTTTATATTTCTCTTTTATATATTAAAAAATCATTATACTTATATATGAAGGTTCCTGATCGCAGGAAAGGACTGTGTACTACATGAGACATTGAACAATTTGACTTCTTGCTAGAATTATGGAAACAGGTTGTAAAAGTGTATTTCCCAAGTGCTACGGTTGGTTTACACGTTTTTATGTAAAGTCCAAATTGAAGGAAAGATGCCGGAAACCTGAGGGAAACAACAAAATGTAGCACCACACCACACCTCTATATTATGGATATTATTTAGTATTATGAAATTTTGTTTGTTAGATTGGTGAATTGGCAATTTTGTGTGATAGTGTCAGTGAAGTGTGACAAATCATGTACCAATATAATTAATTCCACGGTAAAGGAGCTAGCAAAAAAATAAACTTAAGACACATGAACGGACAATTTGGTAATGCTAGATGAAATAATATTAGTGTAGTTAACTATAGGATATTTGATTAGTCTCCACCATTTGTTAGTGGGCATTACGGTTCTTCACTTTCACAGTGTTTTTAATTAATGATTACTGGCTAGTTTATTATATATAATATATATTTGGTGAAAATTACTTTTTGGGGCTGCTATGTAAGTTTTAAATTTTTATTATGCATGTCCACATCGATCCTTTCTCATTCAAGAGTCAAAATCAAATAATTTGAGATCGTGGAGTAATATTTAGCTGTAGTTTTTATTTTTGGAGATAATATTTTATTTTTTATTTTTTAGGCTTTCGAACCGGTTTCCAACCCATTAAAGGTGGGCGATTAATCCGGCTTGTGCGTAGAGGCATGCACATTGGCTTAGCGTTGTTTCCCTTGAGAATTGAACCCGGTATTCTCCGGGTACGTCCTTGGAAAGAGCTCTTTGCCAATGGAGCCCAATCAACTTAGTTTGGAGATAATATTTTAGATGTAGGTTTTGGTAAACTGAATTCTTGCATTTTGTACGGATCAGTGATGCTCTTCATGTGATCACTAGGGCTACATGAGGAATGAAAATTCACGTCTCAAATGAAACAATACATATAAGTTAAATTTTCATTTCTTCTTCTTCAAAAAAAAAGTTAAATTTTCAAAATATATAAATAAATAAATAAAAAGTTAAATTTTCAAAATATAAAAAAGTTACTTAGCAAATATTTCAAGTATGGGTATTTTCAAATTTAAAAAATTAAAGATTAAAGAATAAAGAATAAAAACATTGACAGTTATAAATATGTATAATTGCTTATCAAAAGAAATACATAAATAAATATGTATAATTATTAGCTGATTAAAATTTAAATATACAGTTTTAGAAAGAACAGAATATAATTTAAAATATACAATGGATAATTTTTTAGAATAGATTAAACATAATATATGTGTCTTTCATTAAAATAAAATAGATTAAAAGATTAAGTCAGTTTCAAGATAGTATATTTTAATCAAATATAATATATACACATGAAATTGATTAATTAATCAATACATTCTGTTGCGTGGAGCTTGAGGAAGATGCATGATAATTTTGTTTTGAGTGGTGTCATTGTTCAACTGATGATCAATTGCTATTTGACTTGATTAAGATTAGGTATTAGTATTGGTTTATTGCAAAAACTTCATGAAATAGAAAGAGTATATATAATATAAGATTAAGATGTGGGTACTTAAATTCCTTGTATTTCTTGATTTTGGTTCTTAGCTCATTTTCTACCAGTAAAAAATGATACATCATATATAATAGAAAGGATTGTGTGCAATGGGTACTCTACCTAACAACAAAAAGGATTAAAGAAAAAACAAAACAAATGACGCTCTTGATGTTACTGCCTATGAATAAAACCCAACAGGATAGCACACCATTCATTCAAGGATTTTCTAATTTAGACCTCTTAAAAAGTGTTTAAAGATGGATCATTAGAAATTTTAATAAAATATGACATCTTTTAATTACCATTTTTTTATCATTAGAAAATTCACATTTTTTTACTAAAATTGTCCATCTTAGGAGTCTAATATTACACAAATCCATAATTTAATTTTTAGTGACATTTTTCTGACGGAACAACTATCTATCAAACATTATTAATCTCTCAGTCAAACATCGAATTACCCATATCTCTTTTCCTTAAAACTAGGGGTGTTCACCAAACTAATAGGGTACTCCGGTTTGGGTGAGGTAAAATAACCACCCGTTATACTATTGGATGGGTTTGGGCAAACCCAATAATTTTTGGGTTGGGTTGAATTGGGTAATGGGTTACCCAATTTATTCTTTTATTTTTTTAATATTAAATGACTAAATAACAAGTCCTCATAATTTTGTTTTAAAATAGTACTCTACTTTTTAATTTTCTTAAAAATAATGTTTAACTTATTTTACTATAATTTTATGCATCATATAATATCAAATAATAAACTCCATCATAAAATATTTGCAACAAACTAAAGTTGCATGACATAAAATTGTAGTAGTATCAAAATAACCAAAAAGTACAACATATTAATTTGTAACTCTAGTATGTTTTGATTTTCAATATATAGGATGCAATGTGTATGTTTTGGAAATGTAACTTTCTTCTGTCCTATGAAAATAAAGATAAAAAATATTAACATTATTGGGAAGTGGGTTTTTTGGGTTTGGGTCTGATTTTACTCGAAACCTATTTATTTTTATGCGTTTTCCATTTTTAGAAACCATATCCACCCAATTACCCAACCCAACCCATTTTTTTAGGTTTTTAGGTGGGTTTGACCGGGTTTTCTGGGTTGACCCAACCCATAAACACCCCTACTTAAAACCAGAATGTTAACCCACAATTTTTTTTTTTTAGTGACCTTCCTTTTTTTTTTTTTTTTTTTTCTAAACACAATAGTGTACTTTTTCTAGCTTATAAGCAAAATCAATATATCTTTAATACATTAAAAATCTTGACTACAATTTGCATATATGAATATGATGTGAATTCGGTAGCTCCAAATCTCACATCAATAAAATTTAGATTTGTGGAGCAAGTATTAATGGCAACTTATAATCAAAATAGTCACAAGCAACAACAACAATCTAGATCTTATCTAGCGACCAAGTGTAAAGCAAAACCACAATCGAACCAAAGAATAAACAAGATAAAGAGAGTATAGAAAAGATAACAACACCAATACATATTGTTTATCCAATTCGGTCCAACAGTGACCTACTCGGGGGGAGAGATTGATCTCTTCAATCAACTGTCAATAAGTTATTTACAAATAGATACAAAAGGGTTACAAAAAATTAGTTTCAACAAGCTCTCCAAGATCAAACTTAATTTCTACCATTTTCCCAATCTCCTATGTTGAACAAGAGACTCAATGATTTCACTCACTCAAATTGCTCACAAAGACTCTCCTTTTATTTGTTTCCCAGCCCCATGAATCTCTCCCCCAAAAGGCATCAACCCTCTCCCAAATGCCTCCTCTTTTGGTTCTCCAAAATTCATATATTGAAGCTTTGAACCTCACCCAAAGACCCTTAACCTTTTAGTATCTAAAACCCTAAAAGTTTATGTTGTGAATTTGTTAAAAAATCATACCAATAAATATTTGATGTGTGGAGCAAATTAATCAAGAAACCAAAACAAGTGGGTGACAGTTATAAACACGAGGAAAAGATAGAAAACAACGAGAGAAAGAAAGAGAGAACACACGAAATTTGTTTACTCAGTTCAGTCAAATACTTACCTAGTTTGGGGGGAGAGCAGTTCTCCGTTCCACTATAATTATGAATAACTTTACAAAAGAGATATCAAAGGGTTACAAAAATTAGCCTTCAAACCTAATTCTACCCAAAGACTCAATCTCTTCCCGTGACCAAGAGAATCAATCCTAATAGTGTTTTGTTCAAGGTGAATCAAAACAATTCCAACCCTAGTGTTTGTTGCCAAGAGAAATCTCTATAAACCCTAGTTTGTTATTTGTTTCTAAACCCTGTTTTTCTACTCTCTACTCACCTCTCTCACTTTTTCATCTAATTTGTGATCTGTATTTATAGAGAAAACATCCCTAAAATATTGGAACAAAATCTGTGCTGAAAATACATTTTTGAAATTTCTCCTTTAGCGCAAAATCGTGGCTCGATTTTGACAGTTTCTGAAACATCAATTTTGAGTCAAAAAAACAATAGTTTCCTCCTTTGATTTCCATGAGATTCACCAAACTTACCCAACAAATGGGTCAAAGAGTACTTATATACTGTTTAGATCTATGCAAAACTATGCCACAATTAAGCTCGTACACAGTATTGTATTACACGTTAATCCCAAAATCGTGTCACGGTTTGGCTTCCATCAGCTTCCTCTAAATTCTGTCTAATAAATTGTATCACCGTTGTAAAATCGTGTCATTGTTTCAGCTCCACCAAAAACATAAAATTTGAGTCAAAACTCAACAGAATAAAACAGAACTATACAATTAGATGAAACTGAGGAATATAATTATAACTTGTCTTTAATCAAAGTGAAGCATATTTGAAGAAGACTTAAGTTAACTTGATAAAAAAATCACATAACCACAACTAGTAAAAAAATGCAATTTATAGATATTGTGTACTACATAATTAAGCATAAAAAATACTACAATATGAGTCTCACGCGTGTGTGCGTGGGATTTTTCAGATTAAGATACTTTGAACAATTATGGAAGCAATAACGACTATTCTTCCACTTGAACTGAAATTTATTTTTATTTTCCAATACTATGTATGGGTTAGTTAAAGAACCATTTAAGTTTATTCTTGTTAAGAAACCTCAAGGCAAAAAATAAATAAATAAATAAAAATCTTTCGGTATTCTTTTTATGAATTTAATTCATATACACCGTTAATGTAAAAAGTTTTAGTCTATCCGTTGTAACAGCCAAATCATATAAGCATGCAACTTTTATCATAATTTTATGTTAACTCACACATATGGTTGGTTGTGATGTGTTGTTATTAAATAATTTTGCATTAACATTGTATGAAAGTTAAACTTTTTTTATTTACCAATAGTCCTTATTATATAATTGATTTTTTTTTTTAATGTCAATATATTATTGAATCTAAAATTCGACTTGAAATAAATAAGCTTGGAATACTAGATAAATTCATTTGCTACAAACTCTTGAATGATCAGCTAGCTTAATTAATTTCCATTTGTAAGTGATATTGCATTACAAGGCAATCTAATTTGAAAAGTTGTGTGATTCGTGACCATATGAAAGAGATGTGACACCATATACTATCTACCATGTGAATATAAATTATAGGATAGGTCACGGAAACCATTAAGTTTACCTTTTAATCACAAAATTTACTAATACGTGACAAACAAGCCCCTAAACAATAGACAAAGCTAGACTGTTATTAAATAGTTACAAGGGCAATAACCGTATAGTGCTAATTACTCTAAATTACCCATTAATAATTGCTTTGATGATGGAAGCACAATGATAAAAAAAAAAATTAAAAAATGTGGAAAAAATAAAGTATGATTAATACTAATTGTACCATTAAAGCAAGAAAATAATGTAGGCAATGAAGAAAAAGAAAGGCTAAAGCACTTTCATTGGTCCCATACATTGTCCCCTCATTAGCCCTTTGATGTGATACCCTAAATTATTTTTTCATTTTTAGTTTTAAATATATTTCTTCCACTTCTATTCTATTGTCTTCTCTCCCTTCTTCTCACTCTCCACCAAACCAAAAACCTTCCCTTTCATAATAAAGAAATACTAAATGAATTAATCTTAAGAAGATATGTCCAACAAAGGAAAAGACATAGTAGAAGGATCATCAAGATCTTCAATAGGTGATGATCAACAACAGCAGCATCAACAACAAATTCCACTTAGTAGATATGAGTCACAAAAGAGAAGAGATTGGAACACTTTTGGACAATACTTAAGGAATCAAAGACCACCAGTGGCACTTTCAAATTGTAACTCAAACCATGTTCTTGAATTCCTAAGGTACTTGGATCAATTTGGAAAAACAAAAGTGCACTTACAAGGTTGTTTGTTTTTCGGACAAACCGAACCACCCGGACCATGTACTTGTCCTCTAAAACAAGCTTGGGGAAGCCTTGATGCACTTATTGGAAGATTAAGAGCTGCTTATGAAGAAAATGGTGGATTACCTGAAACTAATCCTTTTGCTAGTGGTTCCATAAGAATTTATCTTCGTGAGGTGAGAGATTCTCAAGCTAAGGCTAGAGGAATTCCTTACAAGAAGAAAAAGAAGAAGAGGGTTGCAATTAAACATAACGGAGATACCTCAAATTTACCTATGCAGTAAACTTTATCATTAGCATATATGGTAAGTTTTTTTCTCTTTTTTATTTTTTATATGCATAACATATATTAAGAAGAGTATAATTAAGGGATATACTCGATCTAACTTAATTTTTTTTTAACAGAAAAATGAATTTTATTAATATAAGAGTACAATGGGTCATATTTTGCTTCTTTTTTTTCTTTTCAAAAGTCGAGTTGGAAAAGAAAGGTATCATTTCTTGAATAATTAACATTGTCATTATCTAAATAGAAAGTACATAATTGAACAATTTTTTAGGGAATTAATTAACAAACTAGTTTATGGAAAATATATATACTTTGTATAGTTTTTTTGAATTTTTGAATAATTATATACTTTGCATAGTTGAGTGTTTACTAGTTGAATTTTCTGCAACAAGTGAAAAATTATCAATCTCGTCAAGACACAGTACACCTCATTTTATACCATAAAATATTGTATTTACATAAATTTCTCTAACTGCATCTACATTTGATTTCATATCAAACCCTAATCTGTAGACTTCAAAACCCTAAATTGTATTTATGTATAGTTATACTTGTTATAAATGTTGGAGTATTATATACCTTGTATCGTTTCTTTTTCTTCTGTTCTTACAATCATGAACATACAGTACTGGAGGTACTACCTGGTAATATGATCTTTCATTAGTCTTATTTTTGTCGATTCCAAATGCAAGATGACAATATTACCATTTTTTTTAAGGAAGATGACAATATTACCATGTTTCCTACATTTTCTAATTATTCATTTTCAGATCTTATGATATATTATATTTTTCTTATATATTTACAAGTTGGCTTTTCCACACAATCTTACTTGTTTTCTTTAGTTAAAAAATAAAAAACTTACTTCTTTTAGCATAATCGGACTATGTTAATGTGGCTTCCATAAACAAAGTTTTCAGTGATATAAAAATTAAGCATTTTAAATTATTCATAAGTAGATTTTCTTGGGGACATTGTATGGGCAAAGGGGACTCAAAATTTGGGTGATCTAATAGAGTCCTATGGTAGATCTCATAGACTAACTTGCTACAAGTTTAAATTTCTTGTTACCAATTTGCAATAAATATATGTTTTTACAGTTGTAAATAATTATAGTAACATTGAGTAAAAAAATTATACTTCAATTTTTTTTAACGGCAAAATTTATTAATGATCAAGTTCCTGCGCAAGCCGAACAATAAACAGAAATTACAAAATCAAGGCGCCGTATTAATTAACTTATATGCATTTTTTAATCGGGAAGTAAATAAAATATGTACTTTATTCAGGATTTTAACAATTTTCTAAAAGATTCATATTTTTATAGCATCTTCAAAATCTATGGATGAGTGAAATTTTAGATTCTCTTCCATGAATCTTATAAGCTGGTGTCATCTTCTAGAATCCAAAATCTCTTGTTTTCTTAAAATATTGTCTTATTCTAACCAATTTTTTTATATTCCATTGTTTTCATATAATATGAATGTCCTTTTTGTTGTTGGTGTATATATCTGAGTCTGATCTCCGTACATGAAACACAGTCTTTCCACCACCTAACACTGCAAGGCATATCTGACCATACTATCTATGTTCTTGCATTTTCACAATCAATATTTATATCAACAATAAAATGGAAAGTTTTGAAATTAATTGCAAACGATAGTTTCTAAGTTACTTTTGACTATGATCATTAATTTGTATTGTACTACCATCCTTACTCACCATGTGCTTGAATGATGCATGTAATTATCTATCACACTTATTTTGCCTTGGCAATTCATTTTTTTTTTCTTCAATATATATCAACAATATAATGTAAAGTTTTGAAATTAATTGCAAAAGTTAGAACCATGATTTTGAGTACATGTATATTATTTTTGTAATACACATTTGTTTAATTTTGGATTATCCTTTGTTATTGATCTCAGGTTTCTAAAGTATTTCAAAGTCCTGATCTAAATTTGTTGCTAAGCATTGGATAACTACTTCAGGTAAAGACATGGAATGCCGGTTGTTTAATTTATTCTTGGGTAAAGTTTTAACCCATTTCATATGGTCTTTATTATGAGTTATGGGATGTATTTTGTTATATGTTCGACTGAGATTTTTAGAATGAAGTTGAGGAAGAATTGAATTTACAATATTGGGCAAGTCCCTGTACTATATCAATTCACCCTTATTATAAATTAATTGCTTATAATTTGATGGGGTATCAATATATGAGTGAAAGTAACATTAAATTTTCTATTACTAATGGATGTTTGAATTAAGGTGAGATCACCAAAATTACAATGAAATCGTGATTTTATTAAAGCTTCAAAGTATAATTTTTACTAAAATCTCAGTCATTATTCACCGTCATTTTGTTGAAATCATTGTCAAACTAAACATGCATTTAATAGTATATGTATTGACTATTGCATGATATGGAGATTTGGTAGATTTAGTGCATGTTAGCTGCCAATATTTCTTCGTAGAAATTTGAACTCAACACCTCAAAATTTACAATACTCAAATACATTGCATACCAACAACTTGCACTTCACCGTAATTGTTTTGCCGATTTCTCGTTGAATATATGTATGTTGAATGTTCACTCTCTCTCTCCCCGGCACACACATGATGAATTAACTTACACCGAAGTAACATTACACTAATATGTATTATTTTATTTTTATAATATGAGTGTTGGATTGAAAGTTTATGGTTGTCTATATCAATTTTTAAATAAATGTAATATCATTTTTTAGATTATTGAGGTGCATCAAAATAAACGTCTTAAATATTTTTTACTACATTAATTTTTATGCACCTCAATAGTGTAACTAAATGATTTTAGATTTATTTAAAAGATTTTAAAGATAATTTACATTATATCAACTTTCAATTTACTGCTTCTTTAAAAAAAATGCTCAAATTCAAAACATAAAAAAAATTAGTGGCAAATTAAAAAAATATCTATTGAGTATAGTTATTGAGTTGTGTATGGTTGCATCAATTTAAATTCCAAATAAAGTTCCTAAAAATATCCAAATAAATAATGTTTGTAGAGTGCAATTAATTTTTCGATTATTGTATTAAAAAAACTGAAGGACATTAACAACTTTTTTTAGGAGTTAGATATTTTGTTTTGCTTGTAATGAGACTAGAGAGAATAACCCAAACTAAATGACATAGTTAGATTAAGGGGGGTGTATTGGATAAGGATTCTAAGGGATTTTAAAAGATTTTTTAATTATGAAAAAGTCTTGCGGTATTCAATCAAGACTCTTTGCAATTTAAAAAAAGTCTTGTGGTATTCAATCAAGATTTTTTGTCATTTTAAAAAAGTTTTGAGGTATTCAATCAAGACTTTTCATCACTTAAAAAAAGTCTCATGGTATTCAAAATCATTCAAATTTCAAAGGATTGTTTAATAAATTAGATTTTGATTGATTTTGTGGGATTTTATACTGAAATTTTAACAAGAAAAAGTCTTTCACGAAGACATAAGATTTATTGGGATTGATTTTCTTTAAAAGTTAACTATCTCTTTCTTATCCCTTCTTCCTTCTCTCTTCTCCCTTCTCTCTCTCATCTCTTTTCTTCATCCTCTCTCTCCCTTCTCTC
>Ga0315914_1001228_pt1 | contig 37472 bp, 39 predicted proteins | sample MpolenodulesMG_FD_203920 | JGI IMG/M metagenome (GOLD analysis project Ga0315914, IMG submission 203920) | Medicago polymorpha root nodule microbial communities from Los Angeles, California, United States - elongated nodules | ecosystem: Host-associated > Plants > Roots > Nodule | place: USA...
TAAATAACATAAAATAAAGATAGTTTGGGAAAGACAAGGAGAGAGATGAGATCAGGTCCGTCGAATCCTCTAGTGTTTTCCTAATTGGTAGACTGTACCTATTTCTTACGAATGATTCTCTAGTTCCACGATAGTTAACAAAATAGTCCTAATCAATCCCTTGAGTTAGGACCCTCTTCGCAACTACAGCCCCTAATTCCTTAGGTGGTCTAATAATCTTGAAGGTTTACAGTACGTTAACCTAATATCACTAATAAACGATTATCCATTCCTAGACTAACCATGTTTATTAGAACAATTCAGTTTGGTCTAAGTCGAAAGCTAGGGTTAGTAGTCATTCGTTCTCACTAAATCATGTTATATTTGATCAGGATATAAAAAGCATTAAGAACAATTGAATTGAATAAAAACTAGATTGTCATTCATAATAAATAGAGTTTCACAGCAACATGGATCAATTAGGGTTACACAGATTCATCTCGGACCTAATCTCTGAGAGATTTAGCTACTCATAATAGAGTTTACAAATAGCATAATCAAGAAGATAATTAAAACATACATGAACTGAGTAAAGGATGATGAAATCGCCCTTCGAGCAGTCTTCAGGTCTCAAAATCGCACTTTAGATCTCCAAAAATCGTAACCCTTGTGTTTGGAACTGACTTCAGCTTAAATAGGCAATTCTGGACACGCCTAAAATCGCACCACGGTTCATAAAATCGCGCCACGATTTTGCAAAATCGCGCCACGCCACCAGAAATCGTACCACGATTTCAGTGGCAGAACAAAACCCTCATTCTGGTCACAAAATCGCGCCACGCCACTCAAAATCGCGCCACGATTTCCTATTTCCAGCACTTCTAGAATTTCTGCTTTTCACACCCCCAGACTGTCTAAAATTGCTACAGACTCAATAAAAACATCAAACAACTGTTTCTTCAAAATCTTCTATTTTTCTTGCTTTCCTTGTTGTTTAAGCTTGCTTGTGAACTCAAAACATCATGCAAATGACACTAAAAATAACGTAATGAGTACTGTCATCACCTCTCATATGAGATGCTTGAATTACACTTTGCTTCCTTGAGAACTAAATATTTTTATTTATGATATGGGTGAGGTGCAATACGAGAACTTCTCAAAAGGTCACCCATTAGTATCAATGACACGCTTAGTTGCAATGTTATGTTGGAATCTAATGAATTAGTGTTGATATAATCAAACTTCCTTAAAAATTGCATATGCAATACACTTCAATCCGCTTTAATATAAATAAATATTTCTATAATAAGAATTAACAAAGTCACCATTTTCTGTGGAAAAAAACTTCAAACTACCGTTTAAGAAATCAATTAGCACTTATTATAAACTTGGAAAGATCAGTTCACTTTCTCTTTTTCCATCACATATAACACATTGTCTTCTTTATTCATTTCTCTCTCAAGGTTTATGATAGATATTTTTTTTTTATTATAAAGAGGACCTAAGCCCAAAGAAGAAAGCTACACAGTAATTACACGAGGGGTAAAAATCTCAAACATATCAACTTACAACAAATGACACAAGAAATTTGCTGTTGACACATTTGGTTTGGCTGATAAACACATGTAAAATACGATAATACCTCTCGACAGTTAACTACCGAGGAAATATAAAACCGGCTGCAATTAACTGCCGAGGAAAACTTTCCTCGACAGTTAACAACCAAGGGAAACCTCGACACCTAACTACCGAGGCGTCTTGAAACCAGAAATGGCAGAAGCAGCACTTGCTTCTGGACCTGTAATGTGTTTTAAAACACATAACATAAACCTATTCCAATATTTTCACATCAACAACAATTATAAATTATCAACATTTGATTCAAGTAAAAATGCACCACGATAACAAATTACCAAGATGAAATCAAAATGTACCAACATCATTTAAAATACATAATGTCAACCAAATACGAACAATAGTCACCAAAGTTTGAAAATGAAACTAACAAAGCCTAAAACCAACAATCCCTAAACAACAACTACAAGTAATCCTACTGCTGGTCCTGGTCTTGCTGATGCTGCTGCTGCTGTTGCCGCCTCCTCGGCCTCTGGCCTCCCCTCCTGGCCAATATTAGCGCAAAGTATCCAACATACTCAAAATGTGTTCATTTGCCACCATTCAAAACCACATTATCATTAAACATCATTTAAACAGCATAAGCAACAACTACATTCATTTATCAATTCATAAACTACACATGCAATCATCAAATTGTCAATTTTAAAATCAACCCTAACCACATGCAAACTACTCTAATTTTTTACAAAATTAAACCTAAACAAACTAACATTATCATTAAAATGATTGATACAACTTACTTGTGATAATGTGTTGTTGATTTGCTTGCAATTCGCAAAAATGGCTTTGGTGAGAATTGGAGAGAGTTTGAGAGAAGTTGGGAGAAGTTTAGAAACAAATTATGTTTGTGTTTCTGCTTCTGTTTATGTTCAACACGCTTCGGCAGTTAACTGCCGAGGTTTTCCTCGGCAGTTAACTGCAGCTAGTTTTATATTTCCTTGGCAGTTAACTACCGAGGAACATTTCCGTCTTTTACATGTGTTTCTCAGCCAAACCAAATGTGTCAATAACAAATTTCATGACACAATTGAGACAAACATGTCTCGTAATACCTCAAATCAGATTGTAATGAGCACCCAAAAATTTGCCAACACATCAGCACATTAGTTAGCTTCACGATAAAAACGGTAGATATTAAATTAAGGAAAATACTAACTTGTGTAACCCGTGTATATAATAACTTCTTGAAACTTGTGTAATCAATGCCCCAAGGGTAATGGTTAGACATCTAAAACAAGTAAATTTTTATGAAAAAGTTGTGTAATAATTACTTTATCAAAAGTAACATTAAATATTTTCAAGACAAAATTTTTATTTGTAGATTTTTTAACTATTGCCCTGAGAGCATTGGTTAGCAAGATACATGCAAGACAAAATTTATATTTGTAGATTCCTTAATCATTGCCCTGAGACATTGGTTAGCAATACCCGAAAATGTAAAAAACGATCTCTTCAATGTAAAACTTACTTTTTTTTAATTTTATTTTCTTAACTAATGTCCCTAGACTTAAATTAAATGCTCATAAAATATATATTTTTTGTTTGTATTCGTGAAACAAATTTTGCGATAAATCTTTGCAATTAATCATTTTTTATCAGGTAGAGACGGTAAAAGAAGTTATATTAAAATGATGTAATAAGTGGTAATAATTACTTTATGAGAAAAAAATGTGAACCATTTCCCAAACTACTTTTCACCGTATAATAATAACTGGCCTAAAAGTCTAAAAGGACAATAGTCATAAAAAAAAATGCTTGAAGAATAATAAATAGCAAAAATAAAAGAATATAATCAGAAGCTAGCAGCCTAGCACGATATTTTGTTCACTTTGAACATAAATAGAGAGACAAAGAGGACAAACTAAATTAAAAGAGAAAGAACGTATATGCCAACTTATGTCTAAAGAAGAAGCATATAGATATGGAAATGGCTGGAAAAGGAGATGGAAATGCAATCAAAAGTCATTTAGCATGTATTGATTGCAATGTCACTCACTCACTCTTACTCAACGTGACACTGAAAACTGAGAGAAACAGAGTAAACACTACAGAGAAGGAAATTGGATGAGGGGTATATCATGATTGCAGGACACCAGATTATTCTCTGGCATGGGCCACTATGATTCCATTTAGGCAAACACTCACATGTCACCAAATCCTCTCACCTTGTCCTCTTCTTTGATATTCCGTCCCCTTGTAATAATCGTTGTTTTAAATAAACAATATTCTACATCGATATAATACAATTTTAAAGTAGTTATAAAAAAAGGATGAATTTGCGAACAAAATCACAACACTCATATTAATACTATTGTTTCTGAATCTGCAACATTGACGACGCAAAAACACCACATTAAGATGGGAAATCAAAAAACACACCGCATAAATATGGATAATCGAACTAAACAAAGTTTCGATGGACGACGAAATCACAAAAACAAACAAAAGAAAACTGAAAAATATGTGAAAATCAGTTTTTAACTAAAAGAAAAAGGAAAACAATTAAGAGGGATGATTTTAGGTGAAAATTTATCCAAAATCACCTCACTTTAATAGATCTAAAACAATTTGGGAAAAAGAAAAGAAGGAGATAGTTTTTAATAATCCCTTCTTTTTATTTTTCACCATTTTCTTCTTATATTTCCTTTCTCACTAAATAATAATAATAATAATAATAATAATAATAATAATAATAATAATAATAAGGGTTAAATATGTTTTTGGTACCTATAAATATATCAAATCTTTGTTTTAGTTTTTCTAAACAATTTCTTTAACTTTCGGTCCTCAAATTTTATTTTTTTTTCAAATGTTGATCTCTACTTATAAGTCAACTCATGTGTTCACTTAATATTTTTGAATGAAATTTTTTAGAAATTTTCGGAATATTAGTAGAATATCTTCCAAATAAATAGGCCAAATACTACTTTTGCTCCTTTTAGTTTGATAGAATTTTTAAGTTAGTCATTTAAGTTTCGAAGGTTTCAATTAGGTCCTTTTAGTTTGACAAAATTCCCATGTTAGTCCATTAAGTTTCAAAAGTTTCAAGTAAGTCATTTTAGTTGATAAACTATTTCACCACTACCTCTGTTGTTAGTTAATAATTAAGTGATGTTGATCTAGCCTTTAAGTTGTTGACTTGGGTCAAAAAACTGCCTTTTAAATGCTCTAGAAGTCAAAATGTTACGTTTAATTGTTACAAATGATCATTTATGGTGCTAGGTGTATGACAAGTGGCATGTAAAAAATCAACGTCTGAGATTAAAAAAGAAAAATAAACATTTCACTGTTCCCTTTTTCTCAACCGTACACCCTTCTTCTTCTTCTCCCTCCCACGTTTTCTGCTTCCCTTGCGCTGCTTAAGCGCCACCGTAAAGGAAAGCCAGCGTGAATGAAAATCACTCCGCCGTGATCCACCGCCATTGTGTCTTTGTTGTTCATGAAAAATACAATCCCTAACCATCTCTGCTTGTCGTATCCATCACCGTCATATCACATCTATCATCGCCGTGATCTACCATCATCACCGTCACACCGATGCTTGTTTCCTCCGCCATGATGTTTCTTCCTCGGTCGCAGCTATCATCGCCGTGATCCACCGTCATCACCGTTTCATCACAGTTTTAGCTTTTCAACTCCCATAGTATATTCCCCTTTCTCAATTTGGGGTTCAAATATCAATTAGAACCAGAAGTGATGTAATGTTATCAATAAGAGTTTAGAACAACGATAAAGTGTTGACGATATAATAATTAACAACTTTTTATAAAAAGTTACTTCTTTTGATTTCTCAACTAAATCTCCTTAATTATGTAATTTTTATAGTGTTATGAATAGACTATGTGAAGACGATAATACTATACGAGTGGGGTTAAACTGCATAAATATATAATTTTGTGTTAAAAATACAATAAACAAGTGGAGGTAAGTGGGATCGGTTGACCCTATTGCCTCCACATTGAATCCGTCCCTGCTTCCATCCCTAATAATAAGACTACTTTCAAAATATTAGTGAAAAATTATTTTAAAAAGAGAAGTGATTGTTCTGAATGATGAGAATGAGAAGTGAAAATATGCTTTTTTTTTGGAGCGGAGAAGTTAGAGCAAAACATTAGAGAGAAGTTGGAGAATTTAGAGAGATGTAAGAGTTCAAGTTTAAAACAAGTAAAGTTATAACTTAGCAATAATTCAAGCAAGTGATTCTTTTGATAGGAATCTTAAAGTGATTGGAATTGAAAAATGACTTGAAAATTTTAATCCCATGCGTTGTCTTTCATGCAACACTTGTCTAACGTCGTTAGCTCGACGTATCAACCATTGTTAGGGTGGACTTAATGAAATAAAGAACAAACCATATCATTCAAAGGTAATTGTGGGGATTGTTTCTTAATGCATCAAATTTGAAGGAAATTGAAGCAAGGTTTGTATCATTGAAGATTTCTTGGACTTGCAGATCGAAGGAGTGCATGATTGCTTGAGATTCGACGGCTTTGGAACAGTCACAGATCCATGTTTAGTATATTGGAGGCAATTGCCCCACTATTATTTCGGTTATATTTGTTAAGTCTTGATATTTTACTGATTGTTCCCTCTTAAAATAATAGATTGTCCCTATTAAATGGAAATTTATACCATTAAAAAAAGTTTTGTTCATGAATTTTATAAAATCAAATGTGTACATCCATTTAAAATGAAATTTTGAATAATTTCTACCATACTTTTTAAAAATAAAGACACGTAAAGAACAATTTTAATTTGTAAATGTTAAAGTGTTTTTGATTTTTCTAATATATAATAGGATAATGTTTATAATTTCAAGTATTTTGCTCAATGATAAGGATATATTATTCTATCATTTTTGCATTGCTAAAAACTTTCTATAATTATTTATCATATAAAATCTTGCCCTCGCAAATCAACATTTCTGGATCCATCATTGCTTTGGAAGATCCAATTCAAGAAGTTTTGAATATTGAAGGTTTTGGAGGGGTTAATTAGCAAAGAAGGTTTTGGAGTGGTTAATTAGCAAAGAAGGTTTAGGATCAGTTGAATTCATAAGTCGAAGGAATATTTGTAATTGACTATGTAATTTCAACAACATAATAATCAAAGACGGTATACATTTTTCTAAGAGTGGACATACCTCACAACGAGGATGATTTAGGAAACCATTATAAATCCTGTTGTTTTTTTTTTTTCTCCTTATTTCTTGCAATTTATAATTTAATATATTATAACTGTTTTTTTTTTTTTTATAGAATATATATTATAACTGTTGATTAGGTTAATTGTTCTATATTCTAAGAGATTTAACGATTTTGAACTTGATTTTCTAAGTATATTTTCTGAACCAAATATATAGTTCAATCCACTGTAAACTAGCCGGTCAGATACACCCAAAAATGAGTGTGTACATTGAGAGCACAATGTGGAAGATATTTGGCATGTTTGTTTCTCTTGTGTGGAAAGCATATATGTATGGAACCAGTTGCAAGGTCTTTTGATCACCATGTTACCAATTATATCTCATTCTACATCTTTTTTCAAGGTGTGTTTTAAGTTCTTTGATATTGTAGATGCAAAAGGTGGAGATTATTTTTTTCATATTGATTTGTATCTTGTGCTTCAAATGTAATGATAAATTATGGAAGGATCTCAATACCTCTAATCACCAGGTAATTTCTCATGCTCTTTAAAGAAATTTCTTATTTGAGTGATTGAAAAAAGAAAATAAAAGAGTGATCGCATGTCTTTGAATTATGTTACTCGTTGGTTTCCTCCTCCTTGTGATTGATTACCTTAGATGTAATGTGGATGCAAGCTTATCCTAGCTTCATGATTCTACTGGTTTTGGTATGTGTTAACATGACTCAAATTAATGGTGTGTTTTTTGCGGCTGGGATTGAATGACTTCCTTTCTGTTTGTCAACAATCGAAGGGGAGGATTATGTTCTTCTGATTGAAATCTCTTCACTGAATGCCTTCATTGTGGAGAAACAATATTGTAAGGCGTTTGACTTACTGGATTGGACATATCTTGATAACATGAATGGAGAGAACGTGTGGTTTCATATGATATGGAGAGGGTGGATATCAGATTGCTTACGCACTACACTTGTGTCAGTTTTGATCAACGATAGTTCTACAAAAGAATTCAGCGTGGGTAAGGGTCTTAGACAAGGGGATCCCTTTGAGTGTTTATGATTTTTGGATTTTGTTTCTTCGGAGGGAGGGTGGTGATTTAGCATATTGTTATTTTTGATCTGTTTTGTTTTTGAAATAAAGATCGATAATAGTTGCTGCAAAAAGTTTTCTCTTAATTGCTTGCTGCTGTAAAGCGTTTCTGAATTAGGTATATATGGGATTGTTTTACTCTGAAAATGGCGGTTCTATCTGATGTTCCTGCAGTTGTTTCGATCGCTTCACTTTGTTGCTTTTGGTGTTTCCCGGAGGTGCTTATTGCTTTTAGAAAGTTGTTTTAGGTGGTTGCGGCGGCTGTCATGTTTGATCGCGATTATATCTTGAGTGTTGTTGTGAAGTTGCTCACTGTGGAGTGTTCTTTTAGCTTCCTACTGGTTAGTCTCTTTGTTTAAGATGTTGTTTCTTTAGCAGCTGTGTCTCTATGACTGTTTGCTTTGTGTTTACTCTTTGAATGAGTCACTAGAGGTGGGAATTTTCGGGTCAATCTAATCCAACCCGCCCAAACCAATGTTTTTTAGAGCATCAGTCGGTTTATTTTGGTCTTTTAAACTAATGTATTTATAATTTCTTTCTTTCGATCTTTCATTTGCACTACTTGTGCTTGTCAACAATTTAGGGTTTTTAATGAATAATGAGACAACTAGGTTTTCAATATAATAACAATCTTATTGATGACAAATCATCTTACGTTATTCTGATCATGTTTTTCAGTCATTTTCAGTAGGTTTTAGCAGCAAAAAGGAGTATTGGAGCATATGGCTATGATTTCGGGACATTTGTAACGTTTTTTATATTTGAGTCTATAATTCTAGTTTTCCCGAAACATAGCAATTTTAGGGGGTTTTTGAAGTAATTCACGAAGAAATCATGCAAATCGGCAAATCAAGAACATCCAAATATTTGTGAAGACTTTGGGAAGATCAAGAAAGAAGATGCAAGAGGCCTCATTAGACTTTATAGAGGGAGGAATAATGTTCCCAGGCCCCGATGCAAGTTATTTGAAAGAAAACACCTAAAACGACGGAAAAACAGAGAATTTGGGCCCATAACACACAACCACGCGCCTAGGGCATGGCCACTGGGGCACTCACATGAGCCAAGAGCATGTGTTGTGCGTCCCGTGCATCCAAAATGCACGGGGTGAAAGCGTCTTTTCCTGCTTTTTGTGGGTGAAGCCCGTGTTTTTAACGCCAACCTAGGTAGAAACTCTCACTATAAATATCAGCCTTCCTCATCCAGAATCTCTCGTTCAGAACTGGAGCAATTCAAGAGGAAGGCAATTCTAGGAGCTTCCTTAGGAGTTTCTATCTTCTCCTTGTTTTTTCTAGAGTATGTTTTTATCTTTAGTAATTTGTTTGTAGTTACCATGTGTAACTAAATCTTTTTAGGTTAGTATTCTAACATAAACCTCTGCTTATTTTGTTGGATATTTATTTAATTTAATGTCATTTATTTTTTATTTATTTTTTGTTCGTTATTAAGTTTTAATATGATTAATTATTTATGTAGTAGCGCAACCCTAGATTAGGTACTTAGGTTGTGACATGGCCTAATAATGATATTACTATCTTGATATTTTTATCTCGTATACTAATATCTATCTAACTGGAAATTAATTAATTAGAAACTAACGAAAGATATCGAAAACGCGTTGACCCTATTAGCAAGTACTTAGGAGGTGAAATTACTAATATTTAGTAAAATCAGTTGAACCTAGGATGTAACTAGTTAGAAATTAAGAAAACTGGTGACTTCTTGAAGGAAATAAATCGAGCCTAATAAGACCATTATCTTAAACCCTTGGTAAGGTAGACGCTGATATGGTTGTCTGTTTTTAGAAGTAGAGAGAGAGAGAGAGAGAGAGAGAGAGAGAGAGAGAGAGAGAACTTGCTCTGTTGCAAACAAATAAAAATTGCAATCTCTAACCCTTTGTTAACCTATAATTTTGACAGGCTCATTTAATATGGTCAACATTTGTTTGACCTTTAACTTTGAAGGAATCAAAGGCTTTCTCATTTCAAGTTGAGGATTTTGACAGGTTGGCAAGCCTAGCACGCATAGTCAGAAGTTCGACAGAGCAAGGCTGAAAGAGCGGTTGCGTTGAAATCAAGTATTTAAGGCGGGAAAACACGATTTCAAGCCCAAGAGCGGTTCCCTTAGTGGAAACGTGGGGACAAGCGGTTTTCCAAGCTGGAGAAAATGTTGATCATTGGAGTAGTGCTTCGCCAGTTAGGTTTTTTTTTACTATAAATAAGTGTTTCCAAGTCGGAAAATGGGTCGCAAATCATTTATAAAATTCTACAACACTCAAACTACCGACGTCTAGGGAAACGAGTTATACAGAATGTATGTAAATTGATTTGTAGACCACCTTTATTTTTAATGTAATGCATTTTACATTTCCTTTAAGTTTATGCGTTTAAACTTTTACCCTTTCCTTTAATTTTATCTTGCTTTTACTTGAAATCTCAAACCTATCGAGAGACAGTGCCTTCTTTAATTCAAAACTCGTCCTGCTCTCTAAGTAACCTGAGTGATCTCGCGGCCTTTTTCAGACCTTTTTTTGATCAAAACCTTTGCATAACATGCTTCTGAGATTTCTAGTTCGGTCTCGCTTGTAATAATCAGAACTAGCCCGTAGTTTGCCGAAAACACCAGTAAACAAATTGGCGAGCCCGGAGGGACCCTGTTAGTGCAATTGATTTTCAAAAACTTTTTTCAAAAAAAAAATTGTTTTTCAAAAATCCATCTTCTTGTGAGATCCGTTTTTAGAATTTCGTTACTATTTCCGGGCAACTTTATTGCTACAACCACCAAAATGTTTGTGTATGCATTTGAGAAGTGGTAAATCTATGGCTCGTGCCAGTTCATCCTCTTCACAATCATCTTCACAAGCACAATCTTTACAAGCGACTTCTCCTTTGGGAGATTTAAACGTGTCAACCCCTTTGGGAGCAACCATGGCTATGCTAGTCTAGACGGAAATGGTAGTAATCGCTCCCTTAACCGTTTCGACGTCCTCTCCGATGACACAACCAGAAATGGGAACCGTAATACCCCCATTCACTGCTAGTGTTCCTTCAACCACCAGTATTCTAAGTTCTTCTTTAGTCAGGCCTAGGTTTGATGATAGAAATACAAGGGAACAACTGTATGGTATGCCAACTTCAATGATGGCAAATGTACATAATAGTGTGTCTGCATTTGCAGATCAAGCAAATCCGTTCACAATGCACAACATACATAGTCCCTCAAGTTCTAGCATTTTTGGTCGAAATACTCTACCACCTTTAACAACAGATTCGATGAATTTTTTAAGACAACAAATGGATGAGAGTAACCACGAAATGGTTAAATTGTTAACACAGCAAATTGGTACCGTGTTTAATTCTTTGATAAGAGACAAAAATCGAAGTTACAAAGCCTTAACCACCCAAATGGGGAGGATATCAGATTTCTTTGCACCTCCACAATTTGTTTATCAACCTATTCCACAGGTCTAAAACCAACAACTGTTGCGGTTCGTGGAACCAATGGTTCAGAGGCAACAACCTATGCCTCAACCCCAACTGGTCGAACCAATGATTCAAGCTCAACCTGAAGTGATCCTGGTGGATAGAAATAATAATGCCGATGAAGTTGTTAGGAATGTCCAACAACAGAACATAGGAGCACACAACAATATAACCAATTTGGTCGAAAATATAATAGCTCAAAATGCTTTAAATATTGGCCTACATAGGCCAAACTTTGTTTCTCCTTTGTCGGAATTGGTATTACAGTCTGAACTTCCTATGGGTTACAAAATTCCTAAGTTCACCAAATTTATAGGTGATATCAGTGAGTCCATTGTCGAACATATCACACGACATTTGACAGAGGCAGGAGATCTAGAAAATGATGAGAATTTGAGGTTGAAATACTTTCCAAATTCTTTAACAAAGAATGCCTTCACGTGGTTTACTACTTTTACACCACATTCGATCCAATATTGGACTCAATTAGAGAGGTTATTCCATGAGCAATTTTACATGTGCCAATCTAAGATAAGTATAAAAGAATTGGCGAGTGTCAAGAGGAATTCCACTGAATCCATTGATAATTAACTCAATAGATTCATATTTTTAAAGGAATGATGTTTCACTCAAGTGCCTGAACATAAGTTAGTCGAAATGGCCGCTGGTGGCATAGATTATTCCATCAGGAAGAAACTAGACACTCAACACTTGAGAGATATGGCCCAACTGGCCGATAGAGTCCGACATGTCAAAAGACTAAAGGCTGAGAAAGCCAGAACTCAGAAATATCACAAAAGAGAAAAGGTTGCTTATATCGAATCAGATGAAAGCAATCAAGAATTCGACATAACTTTTGGCGATGTCGAATCAAAGGAGCTTGACATTGCTAAACTAAGACCAGGGTCTCCTTATACGCGTAAATCGTTAAGGCCCTCAGATGGGAATAATTATGTCGAAGCAAGCAATGAAAGATATGTTCCCAAAACATATACGTTTGACGTAACCAAATGCGATGAGATTTATGATCTCTTCGTTTCTAATGGTCAAGTGGTAGTACCTAAGAATTTAAAAATCCCACCACTATAGCAGCGTCAGAAAAGAGGTTTTTGTAAATATCATAATTATTTGGGACATAAAATCTCACGATGTTCCCTTTTCAGGGATTTGGTTCAGAAAGGTCTTAATGAAGGCAGATTGAAGTTTGGAGACAAACTAAAGCCTCAAATGCAAGTAGGCTCTGATCCTTCGAAAGATGCGAGTATGATGTATACTGACATTGCAGATTGCAATATGGTCGAAGAAAAAGCTAATGTTGCAGAATGTCAGATGGTGGGCATTGTCAGAAATCCAGAAGACAACGAGGATTTCGTTATAGAATTTCAATCCGACGAAAAATTGGTATCGGATATCATGCCTGAACAAAACACATGGAATAGGATCGTTGCTTACCTGGCTGAGAATGAGATCAAGAGAGCCTTAGAACCTCAATTACAACAAAAGATGGTTGTAGGAACCATCGAGAAGGGCACCTTCAGAACATTCACTGAAGAACCCAAATAAATGATGGTTGAAGGCCAAAAACTCGATTGTGTCTTCGACGATGAACCTTTAGGATTTGAGAAGGATCCGTCTCTCGAGAACAAAAAGATTCAAGCACAAGATCCATTAGAAGAAATTGATTTAGGAGATGGATCAGTCAAGAGGCCAACTTACGTAAGTTCTAAAATTGGTCCAGACTTCAAAATTCGAGTAACGGTACTACTAAGGAAGTACAAGGATTGCTTTGCCTGGGATTACAGTGAAATGCTAGGATTGAGCAGAAGCGTGGTAGAGTTGAAACTACCAATCCGACCAGACAAGAAGCCAATCAAGCAACTTCCTAGAAGATTCACGCCTCAAGTAATGTCAAAGATCAAGGAAGAGATTGAAAGGCTCCTCAAAAGAAAATTTATCTGAACTGCAAGATATGTCGAATGGCTAGCGAACATAGTTCCTGTGCTCAAGAAAAACGGGTCTCTCAGAGTTTGATAGGCTTTAGAGGTTTGAACAAGGCGACACCAAAAGATGAATACCCAATGCCGATAGCAGAAATGCTCGTCGATTCTGCAGCAAGATTCAAATATCTAAGTATACTCGATGACTTCTCTGGGTACAATAAGATCTTTATTGCCGAAGAGGATGTGTCGAAGACTGCTTTTTGATGCCCAAGAGCTCTAGGTACATACAAATGGGTGGTAATTCCTTTTGGTTTAAGGAATGCATGAGCAACATACCAAAGATCAATGAATTCGATGTTCTAGGATTTTATTGATGAATTCATGCAAGTTTACATCGATGACATTGTGGTAAAGTCTTCGTCAGAAGAAGACCACTTAGAGCATCTTCAGTTATCATTTGAAAGAATGAGAAAATATGGATTAAAAATGAATCCATTAAAGTGCTCCTTTGGAGTACTTGCAAGCGGCTTCTTAAGGTTTGTCGTGCATAAGAAAGGAATCGAGATAAATGAGAATAAAACTAATGAAATTTTAGAGACTTAACCTCTATCGAAAAAAAAGTAGCTTCAATCGTTGTTGTGAAAGAGGAATTTCTTAAGGAGATTCATTTCCAACTTAAGTGGTAAAACACAGGTTTTTTCACCACTGCTTCGATTGAAGAAAGAGGATAATTTCTACTAGGGGCAGGAACATCAACAATCTTTTGACATAATCAAAAGTTATGTGATAAAACCTCCAGTTTTATTACCTCGAATCAGGAACAAAAGTATGAAGTTGTGCATTTCTGCATCTGATTCGATGATAGGTAGCATGCTAGCTCAAGAAGACGAAAATGGCGTTGAAAGGGCCATATACTACCTAAGTCGAATCTTGAACGATGCCGAGACTAGATATAGTCCCGCTGAGAAACTATGTTTGTGTCTGTACTTTTCGTGTTCCAAGCTTCAGCAGTACATAAAACCCATAGTTGTCTATGTTCACTCATACTTCGATGTTGTGAAAATATGCTCTCGAAGCCGATTCTACATAGTAGAGTTGGAAAATGGGCTTTAGCTCTGTCCGAATTCTCATTGAATTACCAGCCTTTGAAAGCTATAAAAGGGCAGATCGTTGCTGACTTCATAGTTGACCATTATTTGGACGAAGCAACACAAGGTTATGTGGAAAACCAACCTTGGACTTTGTACTTTGATGTTTCCAGCCATAAAAATGGAACTGGAGTTGGTATTTTCATATTATCCCCGTTGAACATACCAACGAAGTTCAAGTACAAAATTAAGGATTTTTGCTCTGATAATGAGGTTGAATACGAAACCTTAATAGTAGGATCGGAAATTCTACTAGGCCTGGGGGCAAAGAACGTGGTGATAAAGGGAAACTCATAATTGGTGGTGAAGCAGCTAACGAAGGAGTACGAATGCATAAGTGAGAATTTACTTTCATACTTTGTTTCTGCTAATTCTTTATTAAGCAATTTAGAGTCTGTTAGTCTTCAACACGTGCCTAGAATTGAAAACCAAGTGGCAAATGACCTGGCATAAGTTACTTCATGAGATAAAATTTCTACACAGAAATTGTAAGAATTAATCCAGATCAAGGATAAATTGGTTCCTACTGAGTGTCCTTTGACGGGATTTTCCATGACAAAACCTTAAGGGTAGGAAAGGAGCTAGATCTTTATAATCTATACTCTTACCCTAAAATTTTTGATAGCTTAGAAATTTTTGCCTTGACAGTCTATCAAACAACGATTGGAGGAAGCCAATTGTTGACTATTTAGAGAATCCATCAGGCACAGTTAGTCGAAAGATTAAATACAGAGCCTTGAGCTATGTGATTATTGGGAATGAGTTGTTTAAGAAAATAGCCGAAGGAGTGCTGCTCAGATGTCTTAATAAAAATGAGGCTTTTGTAGCCATTTTTACTGTTCACAGTGGAGCATGTGGCTCTCACCAAGCAGTTCATAGAATGAAATGGCTAATGTTTCGACAAGGATTGTATTGAGTTTGCAAAAGGGTGCCAAGAGTGGCAAAAACACGCGGGAATTCAACATGTACCGGCGAGCGAGTTGCACTCTATAATAAAACCTTGGGCATTCAGAGGTTGGGCTTTAGACGTAATTGGCGAAATTCGTCCAAGTTCATCTAAAGGCCATCATTTAATTTTGGTTGGGATTGATTGCTTCACCAAGTGGATTCAAGTTGTCCATTTACCCAAAGTCGACCAAAAGGCCGTAATTATTTTCATTCAGAACCACGTCGTGTATAGGTTTGGGGTGCCTGAAACTATAACTACAGACCAAGGGTCAACGTTCATTGGTCGGAAAATGGTTGATTTTGCCGACCAAACGGGTTTTAACTTACTCACGTCGACACCGTATTACGCCCAAGCAAATGGACAGGTCGAGGCAGCCAACAAAACTATGATTGACTTAATTAAGAAACGGATGGAGGGCAGACCCAGAAATTTGCATGTTGCGTTAGACCAAGCACTTTGGGCTTGTCGAACATCTCCCAAACAATCAACGAATTCCACACTGTTTCGCTTAGTGTTTGGGCATGATGTAGTCTTACCCGTAGAAGTTTATCTACAGTCAGCCAGGGTTCATAGACAAATGGAAATCCCATCAGATCACTATTGGGACATGATGATAGATGAAATGGTTGATTTAGATGAAGAAAGGTTGACGACGTTGGAGACACTTGTAAGACAAAAAGAGCGCATCGTCAAGGCTTATAATAAAAAGGTAAAGCCAAAGTCTTTTAACATTGGACATTTGGTTTGGAAGGTAATGTTACCTATGAATAAAAAAGATAGAGTCTTGGGTAAATGGTCACCTCAATGGGAAGGACCATTCGAAGTAATAAAAGTATTTTCCAATGGTGCCTACGAGATCGAAGAATTGGCTCCCATTAAGAGGATTTTCAAGATAAATGGCAAATATCTGAAGAGATATAAGCATGTGCTGCAGGAAGTCAAAATAATACAGGAGTAGTCGCAATTGAGACAAAGGAAACTTGGCGTACGAAACAAAAACGAAGTTAACGCCAAGAAGTAATAATTGTTTACATAGCCTAATTATGACAACAAAGACATGGAAAGTCAAAGTGACATGTTTTATTTTGATCAAAAGCCAACTAATGGGCCAAAGTACAAAGATGTCGAAAAATGGATACAAAACCATTTGTAATACGTATTCGGCAATAATTATTAGATCCTAACAAAGAAAGGAAGTCAATAGTCTTCCGATTCTAGGAAGCGAAATTGAACCAATAACCGCCATATATAAGGCAGTTCCAAAGTAGTGGGAGGTTGTTGTTTGGACAACGCACCATTTGAGGTATTATCTTAAGAGAGTTTCTTGCTAAAGATCGGAAGCGCGTCGAGAAGGTCATCTTGAGGAATATAAAGATCACGTGAAGTAATTTCAAAAATACAAATCTTCTTCTTTCTTGACAATTTTTGGGGGGCATCTTGTTAGCCTGTAATTTTGACAGGCTCATTTAATATGGTCAATTTTTGTTTGACCTTTAACTTTGCAGGAATTGAAGGCTTTCTCATTTCAAGTTGAGGATTTCAACAGGATGGCAAGCCTAGCACGCATAGTCAGCAGTTCGGCAGAGCAAGGCTGAAAGAGCGATCACGTCTAAATAAAGTATTCAAGGCGGGAAAACACGATTTCAAGCTCAAGAGCGATTCCCTTAGGCTGAAAGAGTTGATCATGGGAGTAGTACTTCGCCAGTTAGGTTTTTATAGTATAAATCAGTGTTTCCAAGTCGGAAAATGGGCCGCAATTCATTTATAAAATTCTACAACACCGACGTCTAGGGAAACGAGTTATGCAGAATGTATGTAAATTGATTTGTAGACCACAACAAATTCACAAATTTAAAAAATACTAAAAATATTATTCCAGTTGACTTTGTCCTACTAAGAACTTTGTGTAGTTTGTTATATGCATAATAACAAAACAAGTATTTTGTAATTTGATCCACTCATAAACAAAATTGAACGAGCACTTCGGAAAGCAGCTGAAATTGCAAGGGAAATGACAGAACAACCAGAAACAATCTCAATTCACGACTATTCATTAGACGAGTCAAAAATGGGATAGGAACATTGCATTATCTTAGGAGACTATGGGAGACTGGACAATTTGGAGGAACAATCACTTGGGTTCCAACTAGAAAACCTGGTGGTGTTTGACATCAAGAACAATGTAATATTGCATTTGAAATCTAACCAATTTTCAAGTAAGGAGTCGAAAGATTGCAACGCTCACTAGACACACTTTCTGGATGTCTGCAGCACAATCAATCCTGTTGGGGTGTCAGAAAATCCGACAAACGACTCAGGTTGTTTGAGTATTCTCTAACCAGAAGGGAAAATGATTAGCTGGACATGCTACCAAGTGGTACGATCGAGACATGCTATCAGCTCAAGAGGGAGTTCTTAGACAGGTATTTCCCAACTGGAAAATACTTGGCGCGGAAGACGGAGATTTTCAGCTTCAAGCAACAAGAGGGTGAAGTACTTTATGATGCATAGGAGAGGTTCAAGCTACTACTAAAGAGGTGTCCTAGTAATAAGTTGTCAAAAATGGATATCATGCCAGCCTTCACTACAGGACTAATACTAGAGACTCAGATGTTACTAGATGCTTCTGCAGGAGGAACCATGAAAATTAAAACAATTGTTGAGGTACAAGAGTTGATTGACAACATGTCTCTGAATTAATATCCGGGACACATCGAGGAAGAGGCTACCCCAAAAAAGAAAGGCATGATAGATCTAAACATTCAGGATGATTTACTTGCTAGTAACAAACTTCTTAACGTCCAAATCGAAACATTAGCAAAAAGGTTAGAAGCTCGTAAAGTTGCACAACTATCTGCAAAATCCATATGTGACTTCTCTAAGCAAGCTTATTAAAGTGGTGCATGCATACCTGCAAGTTTGGGGTTTTGAGAAGAGAAGGTGAAGTATATGCGAAATTATTCTAGGCAGCAGAGGAATCCATACTTGAAAACTTACAATCCAGGTTGGGCAGAACATCCTAAATTTTCATACCGAAGCAACAATGTTCTACAAGGTTGGGCAGACAAAACGCCCCCCAAGGAACTCTGCATCAACAACCTAGGAAAAATCTAGAAGATGTTCTTTCAAGGCATAAACAACACTCAGTGACAACTCGAAAGACTGGCCAAGGAGATGGAAGAAATTCAAAAGAGGAACGAAGTAGCTATGAAGAATATGGAAGTGCAGATGAGATAACTGTCTACTGAAGTTGCAAATGTTACAAGAACAGGATTTTGTGGAACAACTCTAGATAATCCTAGGAATGAAACTTGCAAAATGATGGAAGTGGAAAAGGATGAAAAGAAGGAAATTGATCATCTGATAACTGAAAGCAAGGTCATAAAAGCATTGAAGCAAATGGTTAAGGAATGGTCCAGTTTCAGCATTATACTACAAACCAAGAAAGTGACCAAGAATCAATGCTGCAAGAGCTTTTGGATTACTTATTCTCACCAACCGGTAAACCACTTTATGATAAGATGGTAGCTGTTACCAAAGAAGATCGTAAGAAACATGAAGGCGAATCTCCAAAGAAAAATGAAGACCCCGAATGCTTTAGCATACCAGTTACCATTAAGGGATTCTATGCTGGAGAAGTGATGTGTGACCTCGGGTCTAGCGCAAATATGATGTTACTATCACTAGAGTTGAAACCTTGCGAAGTAAGAATATGACTTACTCATGGTTCTCTCAAAAATGATGAAGGTGTAATAGAGATTGTGGATATTAACATTGATGGATTCACTTTCCCTATCGAGGTAGTAGTTATGGAAATGAAGAGATTAGATAGAGTTCAAATGATCTTAGGGAGATCTTTTCTCGCCACTACCCGGGCTATAATAAATGTGGATCAAGGGGAAATTATTATCAGATCAGGAGAAGACTATATCACCTAGAGAGTTTCTGGACAGTACCGTTGCCTAAAGCAGAGCGGTGTGCCGAAGGAAGAAACCAACGTGAAGGCCAGGGGCTCCCAGGAACGAGAGAGAGAGAGAGTGTGTTATGAGTGTCCTAAGATTCATAAATGGAAACCCCTTTAGAAACATTGGCCTTCATTGCCTTTGGAAAGTTAGGAATGCCAATATAAAGTTTATGTTTCAATTACCGTTGAGGTGGTAAGACCTCACATGTAAGGATCACCGTATGACCTGCAGGTGCAACCAAACATTGGAGGGATAGACCGAAATCAACCGAGATAGCATAGACCCTGCACATAAGGATTATCGTGCGATCAGCAGGTGCAGCTTGACAATTGATCAGGTTAGAATGTCCCAACGACCTCATCACTTATATAGTCTACTAAAGATAAATAAACGCGACATGACTGTTATTTAATATCCAACAAATAAATAGGGGGGATTCTAAGAATCCTAACTGCAGTTTACTTTTCTGCAACCAAAACAGGTAACTTGCTCTGTTGCAAACAAATAAAAATTGCAATCTCTAACCCTTAACTCTTTTATTTTATATCGTCAACTTAAAATAAGTAATGCGAGCTGCTTAGACGAAACAACAATCCATATGGATATGATACTCTACTTATCACTTTATTACTCGATAACTAATTTGGTACACTTGCTTAATATGCACATCAATTGTGACTACTAACTTAAACATAAAAGCTAAATAGCTCATGCCCAATAACTTATTAACTACCGGTGCATAGTTTAGACCATTTTAATATATTTTTGTCTTTTCAAAAGAAATATAACTACTTGATTATCTTTTATTGAAGAAAGAAGAGTTGCAATGGAATAGTCCGGTAGTTTTCTAATATGGTGATTCTACGGAATTTCATCCAAATTTTTATTTTGAAATAACGAAAATTTGTCTAATGAAAGTTCACCTAATCGAAAATTAAACCAGGTCAATGTATGTTTCTATTCATAATGAAGCAGTGGCGTTATTTTGTACCGGTTATATTTAAATACATTTTTCTTTGATAATGTAGTCAAATACATTTTCACGTTTGGAGAAAAGTATCACTTTTTGAAAGAAAACAACATTGTAACGTAATTAAGGTATAAAACAAAAGTAAGTTAGCAACCAAACATATAAAAGTAACTCTTTGTCAACATGTCATTATCCATCTAGATTAAGCTAAGTAACTTGTTTTTTTTGGGCTGAATGAAGCTTAAGACATTGTTTGGGAGTTGGGTTTTGGAGGGGAGAGGAGAGGAGGGAAAGGCTTATGGAGAGATAACTTTTGGTTTGAAAGATTAAAAAAAAAACCAGGGAAAGGTTTTGGGGGTTTTAAAGGGCTCCATTTGGTCCAGTTTTAGAGTCCCCCATATCGGAGGGTTTTGAGGGGTTAAACATATAAATTGACAATTTTGCCCTCATAATAATCCAAAATTCTAATTATGGGCCAAACCCAATTCAGATAGTTAGCACGCCTCATTCACAATATCAACATGTTCCTCTTTTCCAATTCGCGCATTCTCTCTCGATCGCTCTCACCATAACAATGACAACAACGGCGAACGGTGGCAACACAAGGTGAACGGAGGTGAACAACGGAGATTCCATCATCTCTCTTGATCCTCTTTCTTCTGGTATCGATCTCAAACTCTCCATTATTCTTTTCCAATTTTCCTTTCTTTTTTTATTTGATTCACGTTTAGTTTTTTATGTTGCTTTTTCATTCACGATTTGATTTCAGATTTTCGGTTTGATTCACGATTTGATTATTGTTTTTGTATTTCATTCATGAGTTGATTTATGAGAGTGATTTATGTTACTCACTAGATGTTGATTTGTTTCTCCATTGTTCTTATCATTTATATTTTATGATTTTTGTGTTTTCACATGATTTTTCATGGATACCGCTATCAAACTAGTTTTTATATAGTTCATTGACACTTTGAATTTGAATCTTATCTATATCTTTGAATGTTGTTGATTGGTTAGTTCATTTTGTACTTTCCTTGAACTCAAGTAGATAGCAAAGAAATTTGTGTGTTTTTGTGGTGGATGGTGTTAGTTTGACTCTAGAAATTTGAGTGTTTATGTGTTGCTATTTCATTCATGAAGAATTTGAACTCAAGTAGGATAGTTGATATTAGTTTGACTCTAGAGAATGATAGATTACGAGATAATATTGTATGATCTCATGCAGTTTATACTTTATTAATTTATGATTTTATAATATAAATGTATTCTTTGTTTTTGACATCTGTTTTAGATGTGTGTAGTTGTTGGGCTTTTTTTTCTTGTTTTTTAGTGTTGTTAGAATTGATTTTTGATCATGGTTGATTGGTTGTATATATAAATATATATTTCATTGACACTTCAAATTGAATCTTATATGTATCTTTGTACATAATTATGTGGTGGATTCAGTTTAAATGGATCATCAAATGGGTCGTCAAACAATTATCGAATTGGTTAGATGGGGAGTAAGACTTTGAATGACTCTTGTTCATGTCATATGTCTTGTAGTTTGTTACTATATGATTAAAATTTGTTCTCGAAATAGGATAGTTGATCGTAGTTTGACTCTAGAGAAGGATAGAGTACGAGATATGATAATGAAAATAATTGCTACTAGTGAAGGTCGGAAGATAATAAAAATGAGTCCTAATGCCTTTTTGAACTTATGCTCTATATACAACAAGAAGGTGGTCCTATACAAACACAAAGGGTAACTGTAGAGGAAGAATTTGCTAAAATTCTTTACATTCTAACACTCAATGTTAAAAATAGAGAGATTCAATTCTAGTTCCGACGCTCCGACGAACCTACTAGTCGTCATTTTCATCGTGTGCTCCGATCGATAATTGAGATAGGGCGCACCTATCTCAAACAATCAGATATGGATGGCAATTGGACCCAGTCCATATGGGTACCCAAAAAAAATACCTGCAATGGGTAATTATCCGTAAATTCAAATGGGTATGGGCACATGTAAGGGTATTATACTACCTAGCCGCGCAACCCGCATATACATATTTATATAATATGATAAATGATTTAGTTATTTTTGGTATATAATTAATTAATTTATTTAACTATTTAAGTCAAACTTAAACCTAAAAGCTACTTAATTTAGTAACAGGTCCCTCCCATTGGTGTAAAAAAATTTAGGGATATTTTGGATGTTTTTATTGGACTAAATACTCCGATTCGTACTATTTTATGAGTTGATTTGAAAACTTTTGGACCATGGTTTTATTTCAATTGTGATATTTTTAGTGTCTTTTCATAGTTAAAGTGAGGGTATGGGGAAGGACACTAAAGTTGTTGCCCACGATTATCAGGCGCGGGTACGGGAATTTTTTTACAAACGAAGGTATAGGGAGGGGCACTGTAATACCTTACCCATAGGGTACCCGTTGCCATCCCTACAACCAGATGGATCACGCATTCTGGTAGAAATTCTTGGAAACAATCGATTTGATCCTTACTTTAAGGATTGCATTGGATCAATTGATTGTACACATGTTTGTGTAAAATTACCATTGGTTGAAGCTTCAAGATATCATGGTAGGAAAAGTTTTCCTACACAAAATGTGTTGGTCGCATGTTTGTTTGATCTTAAGTTTACTTATGTTTTGCCTGGATGGGAGAGCACTGCTTATGATTCTATGATATTAAAACATGCACAACGTAGAACAAATGGTCTCAAAATACCTAAAGGTAGTTAAAACTTATTGTTATGATTTTCCCTTTTTTTCTTCTTTTTTTTATGTATGTTAGTAATGATTATTTTCTTTAAGGTAAGTTTTAGATTCTTGATGTTGGATTCATGTTGAGAAAAGGGGAAATTATTATTAACATACATAAGAAAAAAAGAGAAAATCATAACAATAAGTTTTAACTACCTTTAAGTATTTTGAGACCATTTGTTATGCGTAGAGCCTGTTTTAATATCCTAGAATTAGAATCAATGTCCTCCCATCTAGGCAAAACATAAGTAAACTTAAGATCAATCGAACATGTGACCAACACATTTTGTGATGGAAAACTTTTTCTACCATGATACCTTGAAGCTTCAGCCAATGGTGCTTTTACACGAACATGTGTACAATCATTTGCTCCAATACAATCCTTAAACTAAGGGTCAAATCGATTGTTTCCAAGAATTTCTACCGGAATGCATGATCCATCTAGTTGTTTAATATAGGTATGCCCTATCTCAATTATCAAGCAGAGCACACGATGAAAATGACAACTAGTAGCTTCGCAAGAGCGTCGAAACCAGAATTGAATCTCTCTATTTTTAACATTGAGTGTTAGAATGTAAAGAGTTTTAGCAACTTGTTCCTCTACAATTTCCCTTTATGTTGGTATAAGACCACCCTCTTGTTGTAATATAGAGCATAAGTCCAAGAAAGTCTCAGGACTCATTCTTATTATCTTCCGTCCTTCACCAGTAGCAACTATTTTCATTATCTTATCTCGTACTATATCCTTCTCTATAGTCAAACTACAATAAACTATCCTATTTCAAGAACATATTTTAATCATATGGTAACAAAGTACAAGACATATGACATGAACAAGGGTCATTCGAAATCTTACTCTCCATCTATTCAATTTGATAATTGTTTGATGCCCTATTTGATGATCCATTTAAACTGAATCCACGACATAAATATATTCAAAGATACATATAACATTCAATTTGAACTATCAACAAAATCTATAAACAACCAATCAACCATAATCAAAAATCAATTCCAACAACACTAAAAAACAAGAAAAAAAACCCAACAACTACACACATCAAAATCAGATGTCAAAAACAAATAATACATTTATGTTAAAAATCATAAATAACGTCCAAACTACATGAGATCATACAATATTATCTCGTACATTCTCCTTTTATAGAGTCAAACTATGATCAACTATCCTACTTGAGTTTAAACTCTTCGTGAATGAAATAGCAACACAGAAACATACAAATTTCTAGAGTCAAACTAACGGAATCCACCACAGAAACACACAGATTTCTTTGCTACCTGCTTGAGTTCAAGGAAAGTAAAAAATGAACAAACCAATCAACAAAATTCTAAGATATAGATAAGATTCAAATTCAAAGTGTCAATGAACTATATAAAAACTAATTTGATAGCAATTTCCATGAAAAATCAAGTGAAAACAAAAAAAATCATAAAACAGAAATGATACGAACAATGGAGAAACAAATAAATATCTAGTGAGTAACATAAATCACTTTCAGAAATCAAATCATGAATAAAATAGAAAAACATAAATCAAATCGTGAATCTTCTAGTGAGTAACATTTTTCACACTGCTATCTTTCACACTGCCATGCATGTGTTGTTTCGAAGAAAAAAAAAAGCTTTTTACTATATTTTCCTTGCGGGTTGGGGGAAAAGCCCATAATTCCAACCCAAACCTAGCATGAAATATACATATAAATAAATAGAGCTCATTCCACACAAAAATGATCATTCATAACTTGGTGGTTCAAGAGGAGGCAAGCGGTAGGAGCATCAAGGAGGAGCCTTAGACCTCCTCCACTTTGTTCTTAAATTATACTTTATTTCTTTTGTATTATGTCTATTGTTACCATGAGTAACAAAACATATTTTGATTAGGGTTCTAAGATGAACCTCTATTTATTTGTTGGATTTTATTAATGCAAGGCTTTTATTTAGTTATGACATATTATAATGCGTTCACGTGCTAGGGAGTGTGACATACCTAGCTCGTGTGGTTGAACCATATATCCGTGTTGTAAGCTCATGACTCACTTGAGTCTAAACCATTGCATGCATGTGAACTTTATTCTAATCTCTTTAATAAGTTAGAGACAATTAGGGTATGTGGTTAACTTCTAAAATTCGTTAGTAAAAGTGGTTCCTTTATATGACAATCTTGGAATTTCAACATTGTCTCGTTTCAAATACATGTGAGAGTGTAAGTCCCCATTTTAATAATGATATCAATGTGTACGGAAATCTAAAGGAGTGGCGCCCCTTTACCTTAATGCACATATGACCTTTAGGGTGATGAGGAGCAACATAACATATGGAGGGATTCTGTCTCACGAACTAACCACTTAGATATAATCCTTATTTCATAATTTATTAATATATTTGCATTAGGTCTAATAAGAGATAGAGAGGATTCGAATTCGAATCCTAATCTCCGTTAATAATCTGAATCAAACCCTTTACAATAAGGTAGAGAAGTTTTATTTTTATCCTTTTATAAGAAAATTTTATGAAAGTAAGTAAAGGGGTAATGAAAATCCATTACAAACAAAGAAGTTAAACAATTTGTATACATGCTAAAGTTACACCAATTTGAAAAAATCAGATTTTTATTTTTGTTATCTTGATTGATGAACCAAGATCAGGACGATCTTTGGATGAGAAACTCTAGAATTGCATCAAAACTATATCTTTGTCTTGGTTTGTTTCTAGAATTCATTTTGCAAATTGGTGGAATAACCCTTTGATATATTTTCAAAACGGTAAACATTCTTGTGATGTATTGTAATAGGTTTGAAGTATCCCTTGTACTTCCATTAATGTTATTTTGTTTATAAAAAAAAAAATCAATTGATTAGAAGTTGTATGATTGTACCACGTAAAAGAAGCCACTAATCTTGCCATCAATTGCTCCACAAGAAAATATCATTCGTTGTTTGAAAAGTAAGACAAAATGAAAATCAAGAAACGGATATAGTAAGTACTAACACAAACACGTACGACCCCTAAAAAAGAAAAACAACACACACACATATATATATTTATTGTATACTTTGTTTACTGCGACGAAATATGGAAATTTCCACAAAGGCACAAAGAAGACTATTAAACATAAAGAGAGAATGAAAGAAACAAAGAGTAGTATAGCCAATCAAACAAACAATGACATTTAGCCAATAAACAAAATCAACCACGTGAGATTAACCAGAAAAGAAAAATAAAAGCACAAAGCCAAAAGCCAAGAGTTATTAAATAACTCAATACTATAGTAATAAGCCGATAAAAAACTGCTTTGCGGCAAAGCCACTACCAGAATTTCTTAATTGTTACTGGGGAGACAAGTAGCTGATATACATACATAGTAGAAACAATAAAAGTACAATCTAAAAAGGAAAATTCGTAAATATCTTCGAAACAATAAAAAATTATTAATTTTAAGATTTTTTTTAAGGATATTAATTTTAAGTTATGATTTGTAAGGAAAAGTTAACTGTACGTAGCATCAATCTAACACCTAGTGACCCATAAGCATTTATGATAAATATCCAAGACACATACCTACTTAGCTTAATAAACCATATCACGTAACTCGTAGTACAATATTTACGGAAACTATAGTTTTGTACCATTATTATTCAGATGTCTTACATCAAATTAAATAGAATACAATTATTGTATGATTAATTAACATTCAACAAAATTGAAAGATCAGTTCATATTCGAAGGACATGGAAGACGTATATAGTAAAAAGAGAGCATAATGAAAGACAACGACAAAAAAATGTTAAGCCTTCAGAAACCTAAATACGTTGCACATTTGGACAACAAAGAATGAGAGTTTGCGCCCAACCTACATTGTAAAATTCAAACACAACTTCTCTTTCAATTTTTCTTTTTCACGTGCCTATGCCAAAAGACTAGTCTCATGAAATATATAGAATATTTTTGCTTTTTTTTGGAAGATGAAGAAAATCATATAATTCGAAGTTTGACCAAAAATAAAAACCAAACAATAATAATACATATATATTTATTTAAAGGACCGGTGTTCTTGTTTTTTTTTTTGACAGAAGACCGGTGTTCTTTTTCTTCTCTGTGTAAAGAGATTGAGTCTTTGGTCATATATTTTAGGATATAATTATCACTCAACCATGTCACACCATATTTTTATTTTTATTTGATGAAATTCCACACCATATTGTTGATGATATTTATATGCTTTTAAGTTTTTAATAGATGATTCTCCATAGTTGATAGCATCGTTCGACCACACTCACCGACTTATTTCATTATAAATAAATAAATTTATGTATATATGTATGAATATTATGCTGTTCAATGTTTTCTCATATATAGCAGGCAAGCACTAGACAAGTGTTCGTACGAGGAACAATTTTTCTTACTAATGGAAATTTTAGCCGCATATTCGCTTTAGCATTAAACTATTTGGACATATTATGGTTCCCAATGAGTTTTGTCTCAATAATAACAATAATATCTTGCTATATATAGGCTATAATATAGGCTAAAATAAAAATCATCATCATCCTCATCACAATTAGGTTACTCTTACTCTTGATATAGAGTTATTAAAATGCTAATCATATAAACAATCATACATATAACATTAAAGATCATTTGGTCATCAAGTAGAAACAAAAAAGTAGTATTTAATTAAAAAAAAATATACAAATCTAACATACATGATTAAATATTTGATTTCATAATAATGACTAGTTATATATTTAAAATAAAAAGCAAAAAATGATAAAGAAAAAAAAAAGAAAGAAGAATTGTTAGCTGCAAATTGTAACCACCAACAAGACCCACTATCATCATCATCATCATCAATATTATCATCATCATCATCATGATCTTAATATTCATTGCAGCATCATATTCCACCATGTAATGATAACAAGTTTTCTGTACCGGTTTAGTCTCATCAATCTCACAAAATATTCCTAATCAGAAGAACAAATCCACGAATCAACGCCACCACCTTCTCCTCTATTATTATTATTATTACTATTATCATTATTATTCTCCATTGTCTTGTCATGGTTCAACGTGGTTGATGCAGAACCTGAAAAGTTAATCTTACAGTTGCTACCTACACCCCCACCACCACCTGAAGAAGAAGAACCAACAATTTTACCACCACCATAATCATCATCATGACCATGATTCACACCAAGATGTGGATTAACACCTTGTCCTTGATTCACCCCTAGATCTTCTAGAGAATTTACTGATAAACTTCCTTGCTGTTGTTGTGACTTTGCACCAAGCCCTCCTATATTACTAAAAGGATGAAACTGTTGTGAAGATGAAGGGTTGTTGAATGTATGAATAGGTTGTTGATTTTGCATACTAAGCATGAAGTTATGTTGATGATGATGTGTATAAGGTAAACCCAAATCTGATGGTAGTTCATAATTATTGTTAACATTTGCATCAACCATGTTATGTGATGATGATGAAGATAAAAGCAATGGATTTGGATGGTTATGATGATGAAGTTTTTGTGGTGAAGGGCGAAGAGGGTAAAAAGAACTTGATGTATCAAAGTGAGAGGAATTATTTGATCTTAAAGAAGATGAGGAAGTGAGAAGATCAAGACGACGAGAGTAAGAAGAACCTGAAAAAGGCGGTGCAGGGATACCGGTGAATTCTTGAACCATGGCTCTAAAGTTCGAAGTGTCGGTTGTTAGAACTGTTGTAGGTGCTCTTCTTGAAGCTCTTGTTCTCTTCTTTGAGTTTCTTGCTGCATTGTTTGTTGTTGTTGTTGCCGCTGGTAATGATGATGAAAGTGATGCTCTTGCATTGTTGTTGTCATCATGAACTCCAAGAGCTTGAGCTTGACCTTGATGAGGAGTTGTTAACAAACATTGGTTTATGTGTTGTTGAGATGATAATGATGATAATGAAACTCCTTGTTGAGAATTTTGAGGGTGTAAATTTGGAAAAGGGTTTGTGTTTTGTTGAGATTGAGAGAGACTTTGAAGGTAGTTTGGTGAAAGATCAAACAAAGAAATGGGGGTGGAGCTAGGATTAAATGACTGCAAGGGTGATTGTGGATTGTGTGAGATGGAACCAAATTGAAGGGTAGGTTGTTGATTGAAGAAGTTTGAAGGGAGAAGTGTTTGATGATTTCTTGAATCATATTCTTCATCTCCACTAGAAGAAATACTTCCACTATTGCCAGAATCCATAGCTTGTAAATTAAGCAAAAGTAGGGAACAAAACAAAAAACTAAAGAAAGCAAAAATAAAGTGCTAAAAAGGTATTGAAAATAAGACCTTGGATTAGTGGTGTTGCAGAGTTTGATAAAGAAGATATGGATTTTTCTAATTCTAAGAACACCCTTTTGTAAAGAGAACCATATCTTTTGATGGAATCCTTGATTTAGTGATCTGCAATGGAAGCAGAGATCTTTTCCTAGACTGTCTTTCAGTTGGAGAAAAAGGGTGTTTTCTATGAAAAGAAGAGAAAGAATACACACATAGGGAAATAGATCTTGTTTATGATATGATAAAATTGGCTAGGGAAGAGGTCATGAAGGTTGAAAGAAAGGAAAAAGGATGAAAAGCCTAGAGAGGTAAATTACAAAAAGGCCAAGTGGGGTGTGTTTGAATTAGGGTTTCATTTGAGAAGAAGGAAGCAAAAGTGAGAAAGGGATAGATAGAAAGGAAAGGAAGGAAAAGAAAGGACATAAAGTATTATTTATATTTATATATATATACACATTTAATGGCATCATAATTATCACATTTGTAAAAATATTACTCGACAAAGATGGTAAGTTTTAGTTTAAGAGTGATTATTATAATTGTACACTTTAATTGGATGTTAGATAATTCAACTGATTTAATTTTTTTTTAGGGAATTCAACTGATTTATATTAAAGGTTAAGGAAGTTAAAAGTCTTATATTCAAATTCAAACGAAATAGTAAATATTAATTTAACAATTAACTATTAATATTTGTCATTCAAAAAATAATAATTGTACACTTTAATTAATTTTACGTACGTCATTCTTTAATTAATAATAATGTTAATTTGTTAAAATTTTATTCTCTTTCATTCACTTGTAATTTTTTCATTAATTCGTGTGATTCTTTTTTTAAACTCATTTTTATTTAAAAAATATATTTAATGTAGATAAAATAACTTAATATAATAATTATTGTGGAACGGATGGAGGATTTATTAAAGGTTATGTTTGCGTTGAGAAGGAGAGAGAGGTGTTAAATTAAGTAAAGAAGATGAAGATCCTCTAGAGTCTAGAGAGTGCAAAGTGGGGTAGGCATTGGAATAGAAAGAAAAGAGTTGCCGGTGGCTGGCAACGGGTCAAACTCAAAGTGAATGGTGAGAGAGTTGTGAATGTGAAAGGAGTGAAAAGGATGCAGGATAGGAACTATTCAAACTTTTACTTAGACAAGGCAAAAAAGCTATTTGGAGATTAATTATTTGATTATTAATCACCCAATGAAAATTAGAGTGAATGAGAGAGACTTAAAAAAGAAAGCGGAACTAAGGATTGTAGGCCAAGTTTTTTTATTTTTTTAAGAGTTGCAGACCAAGTTAGATAGCAAATTATACACACAAGGTGATTAAATCATCAAATCAAGAGCATAACATCAGCATTCCAGTTTCATGCCACTACATTTTTTTTTTATATAGATTTCAATGTTTCAAAAATTGAAAAATAAAGTTATGGATTTCAAAGTGTATACTTAAATTTAATTACTTTATAGTATGTTGGATGTAATGGAAATCAGGGTATAGTAAGATGTCACAACTTTTAATACGATGTTATTATTTAAAAAAAATTATAACCACTTATTTAAACTACAAAAGGAATATACTTTTTTAAACACGGAGAGAGAGGCAGCAGCTCTAGGCATTGTCTAGGGCAATGTACCAGTACTCTTTTTCGTCGGAAAGGATGTTTTTAGGGGAGAAAGGCGTACAAGTAGGGTGTCGGGGGGGGGTTTGATGTGATACCGCAACGTCGGAAAGCGATGCGCCAAGTTGATCGAGGTCAGGACAGACAGCGGAAGAGCTTGCCGCAAGGAGGCAAAGATGGCTATGGGTTACGACAGTCTAGAATTAGGATGTTTCATGGGATGATTGGTATTTTAGGCATCGGTTTTTAGCTAGGCCGCGTTCTAGGGAGAGTGGTCATCATCATTCAACGGTTCGGTGGTCACGCGGGGAGGAAGATGGTGATTTGCGTGCGGCTTCCATGGACAGGCGGGAGGTTCCGCTCGGTTCGTTACTCTCTATTTTAAAAACTTTCCGGCATAGATACCGCATCTTTATTTTAAGAAAGGTTTTGAAGTGTTTGGAATACATGAGGATGTGTTTGTTCCTAGAAAACGGAAGGTTAATGGAGAAGTGTATGGTTTTGTGAGATATTTCAAAGTCCATGATATTAATAAACTGTTGAGAGCGGTGAATGATGTTTGCTTTGTTTAGTTCCATGTTCGGGTAAAATTGGTCAGGTTTGATAGGCATGCAACTCCGAAGGGGAAAAGGGAGAGTGAGGGGGAGGGTGATGGTGATGGTAAGAAGGGGAGAACGATTGTAGAAAAGGAAGGGAGTTTAAAAAACATTGAAAGGTTCTAAGAGGAAGAAGTAAGTTGGTGATGGAGAAAAAAAGTGTGAACTCGAGTTTGCATGGTGGGGAAGGTGTGGGTTCAAAGGTTGAATTGGTATGTAAGGGAGATGTAGACATGGAGGAGGTGAGGGTGGGTGAGGCGGTGGTTTGGCTAGAGGTGATAATGGGAATGAAATTTTGGGTGAGGTTGACGTGTTGGTTATGAAGGATGGAGGGGCGAAGGAAGTGGTGAAGGCGAAGGGGGATGCTCAGGTGTCACAATTTAAGACGACCTATAACTAAGAAGTTGGCGCAAATGTATGGGTCTAAAGGATATTATTTTCAGTGGGCCGCAAGGGATTGGTGGATACGGTGATTAATAGGGAGGCTATTTTGTTGGTTCAAAGTAGAATTGAGGATGCGGGTTTCAAAGATATCGATATCATACCTTTGGGAGAGGATAAAGTTTTTATTCACAGTTTATCTAAGACAGGTGTTATGAAAATAGTTGGTGATGCAAAAGAGTTTTTTTTATCATTTCTTCTTAAACCTTGTGAGATGGGAAAAGAAGGTGGTGCCTTTTCAAAGGGATGCATGGTTGAGATTGTATGGTATACCTTTACATGCATTGAATGAATTATTTGTTAAAATATATGTTCTTGATTGTGGTCGTTATTTGCACACGAATAGTTGCACTTTGGATAAAGGAAGATTTGATTATGCTCGAGTGCTGATTGCAACATCCAATCTAGAGGTTGTAAATATTGTTTATAAGGTATTGATAGATGGTGTGTTAGTGGAAGTTAAGATTATTGAGGAATGTGGCTTTAATTGGGGGGAGGATGCATGTTTGTTTGAAGATGATGATGGGTCTCAATCTTCTCATTCCGACCATGCAGATATTCAAGGTGACCTTGAAGCTTGTAATAATGTTGATACCTTAGTAAAAAATAGGGTTAATAGGTCTTTACCCCCCTGTAATATAAGTCATTTTCGGTTTTCCCCCCTGTAAAATATTTTTTTTGATTTACCCCCCTGTAAAATATTTTTGTTTTAATTTACCCCCTAATAGGCCAAACAAAAACGAAAAATTCTTGAAAAAAAATAATAAAATTGGTTTTTGTTTGGCCTATTAGGGGGGTAAATCAAAACAAAAATATTTTACAGGGGGGAAAACCGGAAATGACCTATATTACGGGGGGGTAAAGACCTATTAACCCTAAAAAATATTATGAACGAGTTGGCAAAAGAGGAAATGGATGATTTTCACAAGACCGAACATCACGTGCATATTGTCTCAGATAGCATGGCGCTTGGTAATATGCATGTCAGTGTAGCAAAACAGACAGGGAATATGGGTAGCTCAGAGACTGTGTCACATATGCACTCCACTATACCGTGTGTGATGCAGTCCGTTGAGAATGAGGTCCAAAATCATGACTTTAATGACTCTCGGCTGATTGGTATTAATCTTAGTTGGTGAGATGGATCGTACAACATATGTTGTTGTTCAAGTACATGTTTCTAAGGATAAAACTGTTATGGATTCTAAATTGCCGCGCAGAATACGTATGACAACTTGCCCATCAGGTGTTGTTCAATCTACGGTGTCGGGGCCATGAAGTATGGAGTGGTTAAATGATCATAATCATGGTGACGCATGTGTAATTTTTTCTACTAAAAAAAGGTTAAAGAAAGTCGTGAGATCTAAGGATGGTCAAAACTAGGATACAGTGAATGTTCATAAGCGTAAGAAAACAGGTGAAATGCTTCGACATTCGATTCATAGTCTAAAAAAGTGGCGAGGTTACCTAGTAAGATAGATTGAAAAAGGAATTTGAAAAAGGAAGTTCGTAAGTGTCATGGTAAATATAGATTGAACCGGGTGGTGGCAGTTGTAAATCATGGCTCTTCAGATGAAGCTTATTCCTCACCCTCAGTAAAGAATGATTGGAAAAATTGGGTAGTAATGCATGGGAATGAGCAGGTGGCGGCGGAGGATGTTAACGGTATAGGGAAAGTTATTAGTGTTAAGTTTAATGGTGATTCTCATAATATGTTTAATGTGGTTTCTAGAGCAGGGAAAGGTAAGAGGGAGTCAAAAAAATAGGGTGGAGGGGATGGGAGGAGTTCGACAGGGGGTGTTTGTCTTGGTGTTCGGCGTGGTGGGAGGTGTAACAACCCGTTTTTCGCTAGGATTATTTTATTTACTTATTATATCCGTTTATATGTATTTAATTGCTTGTCTGTGTATTTGATTTGGGATTAGTGGATTTTTAGCCTAGAAGGGTGTTTTGGTCATTTCATGGGTTTAGGGTATTTTAGTCATTTGTGGAGTATGGGTAATGTAGTAACTTTAGATTGTGGATTATTTAGTGTTTTAGCGTGATTGGTTATTTTTACTAAGTTAGTAGTAACTTGTGGTAATTATTTCGAGATGGTAATTATTTGATATTTTAGCGAGTTGGTGAGTAGTAACTTTTTAGAATTAATAAGATTTTTAGGCCCATAGGAGAGGAGTATATATACATAACTCATGAGAAGAAATTAGGGTTAGAACATTTTATTTCACAAAGTGGCTAAAGGATAGAGATAGAGATAGATAGGGGGGGTGGTTGAAGAAAGAATTGGAAGAACTTAGATTAGAAGAGAAGGAAGAAGAGAGCAAAAGCTAGGAGGCTAAGAGAGGAGAGTGAAACCTTAGCTAGAGATTTTGAAGATTTAAGGTAAGGGGGATAAATTCTTTCAGTTAATTAAGCTATAATCTAGTTTTTCACTTATGGGTCATAATTGCTTTTGAATGAATTATGATTTTGGTGATTTTGGATGCTGATTTTCATGCTCAGGGTTATATGGTAAATTTGAGTATATGAAAATTGTTCTAAACATGTTGTTGGTGCTTAATTTTCATTGTGGATATGTGTTGAAGTGATTACTTTGAGAATTTGGCTTAACTTAGTGAAAATGATGATGTTGTTCTTAATAAATGATGAATTCATGATTGTATGCTATGATTGTTGTTGGATATATGTTGTTGATGAGAATTCATTATTTGGGTGATGATAAATGCGTTGTTGTGGTTAAGTTGGTGAAAATGGGTCAAAGAGGAGAAGTTTCATTTTGATGAATTGGAATGGATTGATGATGTTGTTGAGTTGAGTTGGGTTAGTGGAATTTCTGTTTTGAATCATAAGTTTGCGTGTGGGATTGCTTGGGAGAAAATTGGGTTTTTGAGTAAAAAGTTGTTTTAAGTGTTTTTGGGAAATAAGTGATTTTGGAAGAATTAGATTAAGTTGTTTTGGGATAGAAAAACATGATTTTATAGTAGAACATTGTTGGTTTAAGTGATTGGGGCGTGTAGGCGAAAACGGAATCGAAAATGGATCGAATATCGTAATTTTACGCGCGAAATGGCGAAAAACAAAAAATCGGAAATCATGTCATGTCTGTCACGCACGGCCGTGCGTATTGGTGGCACGGACCGTGCGTACTATTCGCACTGGTCTGTACGACCGTGTGTAATGGAGGCACAACCCTGCCAACTCTGCAGGTCTCCGGAAAGTCAATTTTTCACAATTTTAGGGTTCCTAATGTATTCCTACGAGTTCCCAATACCTAAACCTAACTAATTGAAGTGTAACTGAACTTCTAAGAATTTTTTAACCTAGTTTTACCTTGAAATCAAATTGGTTTTGGATAATGAGTCAAAAGGAGATGAACTTTGAAAATTTGACGAGATGGTGAAACTTTGTGAAGCGAATTTGCTATGAATGATTAACTGAGATGTTAGGTGATATGTAGGGATGTTTTTATTATGATTAATAGCATGATATCCCACTTTTGTTGTGAAAATAGAAAATAGATGATTTTTGGGAAAATATACGAACTTTGCCGAAATTGGGTTTTATGATTCCATAACTTGTAAATGGATTCTATTCATGATAATATGATGAAATAAGAATGGATCAATGTTTTATTGCTGTATAATATGTTGGTTATCATGATTGGTGAATTAATGTCTATTTGTGAATGATGTTGTGAGAGACGATGTTGTTTCCTTATGATGTTAAATGTTGATGATGACTCCTTGTTGAATATTACTTGTTGATTGTGTGGATGTAATTACTTGATAATGCAAATGGTGGTAAATTGATGAATATATTATTTGATGGTGAAAATTGTATAATATGGTTTGGTGATATGTGCATTGTCGAGTCTTTGCTTGAAATCCATGCATTCATAGACATGTCGAGTCTTTATGAAGAATGTAACTAGAGGTGTACTTTACATTGCTTTGGTGAGGGACGTAATTGGATGTGTACTTTTAAGCTGGTGTTGAATCTTGGTAAAATTATCTCCGAATCCAAAACTTGGTACTACATGCATGTAGAAGCGCCTAGAGCATTGCTTGCACTTGAAATTGGTGAAACGTGTCATACTTGACGATGTGAAATGATGATTATGTGAAGCGGTGAAACTTGGTGGATATTTGTGATTAAGTGTAATTGGAAACTTGTATGTGTTGCCTAGTTATGCTAGTATACTTGATGAATAACTTGAGAATGAATGTGTTTGACATGTTGTGGTTGTCGTATGTTAATATTCACATGAATCTAGTATGATAAGAATGATGAGTATGTACGCATGTTATACTTTATACCCTCGAATGCTTATTTTTGATTATATTATTATGTGGAATGTTATCTAAGCCCTAGTGGTCGTTTGGTTGACCGCCAACCTATTTGGTTTGAATGGGTATACGCCTTGCAAGATTGATTTGCTTTTGCTTGTGAGTTGGTTGAGGACTAGCTTTGGTGCTACCTCTTTTTCATATGCTCGGAATCTAGGTTAGGACTCTGATTAGAGTGTCAAACTTATGTTATTTGTTTATGTATTTTTGAGACTTGTTGCTCATTTATATTTGAGATTTTATTTGGTGTTGCATTATAAGACCTGAGGCATGGTTATTGAGATATGTTTATGTTGTTGAGATAAATTTGTATAAAGATTTTCTGCTGCGAGCTTTTGAAAGCATAGTTTTGCATGTATTTGAGTTAATTGAAGATGTAGCATCTAAGCTCTTTTGTATGATTGTATTATTTGCATGATTTATTGTGTTAATGGGTTTAGGGTGTTATAGGGGGGAGTGAGTGTCGAGGATGAAGCTTTTATCGTGGAATGTTAGGGGTTGGGTGGGTCAGAAAAGAGAAAGGAAGTTCATTTGTTGTTGAGGGAGAATAGTCTGTTTAATTTGTGCCTTCAAGAAACTAGGTTGCGCGATTGTAATGATTTTCTTTATGCTTTTATGTGGTGTAACTTGCCTCACGCCTTCTCCTTTCGTCCTTCAATAGGGGCGTCAGGGATTTGTTGACTATGTGGGATTGTTCTATGGTGGAGGTGTGGTACTTTGTCAGTTGTGAGCATGTTCTTTTAATTCATGGCAGGTACATTTCATCAAATAGGGAGTTTTACTTGTTTAATGTTTATGCTCCTAGAGCAGACCAGAAGTTGTGGGACTATTTATCGGCTCAGTTACAGTTGTTGGGGGCAAAAGGTATGTTTGTGTGTGTGGGGACTTTAATGTTGTGCGATGTGTGGAAGAATGAATTTTTACTAGAGAAGGTTACATGTATTTGTATTACATCCCTTTGTTGGAGTAAACCCTAATAGCCAATCTATATTGATTGGGTTTGGCTTTGTATCATGATATTGATATAAATATATATTGTGAATATATAAATAATAAGGCATTTCTTTATTGATTTT
>Ga0315914_1001229_pt1 | contig 37449 bp, 26 predicted proteins | sample MpolenodulesMG_FD_203920 | JGI IMG/M metagenome (GOLD analysis project Ga0315914, IMG submission 203920) | Medicago polymorpha root nodule microbial communities from Los Angeles, California, United States - elongated nodules | ecosystem: Host-associated > Plants > Roots > Nodule | place: USA...
TTTATATTTGTGTTAATTCATTGAATTTTCACTTTTATTTTTTACTTTGATAATCAACTAAGTAAAGAATTATTTGAAAAATATATATAATTTATAGGATTTTTTTTGTTATTCAAGCTAACGGGCTACCCGCGGTTCGTTCGGGTTAGCCCTAATGGATACCCGGTTTTTTAGGGCCGGGCTAAAAAGCCCTATTAAAATTCGGGTTCAATATTTAAGGCTCAAACCCAATAATTAATCGGGCTAAATGCGCCGGTCTGCACCGTTTTGACAGCTCTGGCGAAAAGTGCAGAAATCCAACATTAATTAGTGATGGTTGACTGGTGCCTCGTAATCCAACGGTGAGGAGTTTTAAAGGAAAAGAAATAAAAAATAGAAAAGCAGCCTTAAAGGAAGACCAATGGTTGATATTGCAGCGGTAAAATAATGAAAATAAAAAACGGATGAAAGAAAAGGAACGTTCCGCGCTCTATTCGTGCGTGTGTCTGCATAACACATAGTAGAAACTACTAGTAAACACCAACACTGAATCAAATCAAACCAAATCAATTTGAATTCAAAAAACCAAAAAATGTTCTTAGGAACTTCATCTCCACGAGCATCACCACGATCCTCATCACAACCACAATCACCATCATCATCATCATCATCATCACCACAAGAATCATGGGAATCAATGCTCCCAGGTCCATCAAGCCGCAACAACTTCGGATCCTCAGATCTAAACCCCAACGGCCTCCTTGCATTCCCTTCCGGCAGTTCAATCTCCATCGTCGACACACGTTCAATGCAACTTCTCTCCACTTTCCCCATCCCTCCACCACCGTCCTCCGCCGCACCGTTTGTAACCTCCGTTCGCTGGATCCCTCTCCCTCTCAATCGTCACCTCCTCTCCTCCGAGCCTTCCTCCTCTCACCTCCTCCTCGCCGCCGGCGATCGTCAAGGTCGCATTGCTCTTCTCGATTTTCGTCTCAAATCCGCGATTCTATGGTTTGAAACCGATTCGAAATTAGGGATTCAGGATCTCTGTTGGATTCAAGCGCGGCCTGATTTGTTAATCCTAGCTGCGATTACTGGACCTTCTACGCTTTCTCTGTTTAACGGTTCTACTGGACGTTGTGTTTGGAAATACGATGCTTCGCCGGAGTATTTTTCGTGTATTCGTCGTGATCCGTTTGATTCACGACGAATTTGTGCTATCGGTCTTAAAGGTTTTCTGTTATCGTTGCTTCATGTTGGTGATTCTGAGGAAAGTGTTGTTATCAAGGAGCTTCAGGTTCGTACTGATTCGACCGAATTGGCCAAGCTTGAAAGAGATTTTACCGGTGCTGCAGCTCCGGCTTCTGCGGCTTTTCCTCTTCATGTAGCTAGGTTTGCATTCTCTCAGCTTTGGAGGCACATTTTGTTTGTTACGTTTCCGAGGGAGTTGGTTGTGTTTGATTTGCAGTATGAGTGTGTGATCTTTGCGTCGTCGTTACCTCGTGGTTGTGGCAAGTTTTTAGATGTGTTGCCTGATCCTAGTAACGAGTGGATCTACTGTGCTCATGTTGATGGCAAGCTTAGCACCTGGAAGAGGAAACCGTAAGTGTTTCTTATTGTAGAATTTTCTTACATTCAGATATTCATATGTTTTTTCTATCAATATTACTATATTAGTATGCACACACACATTGTCAAATACAGTCTAGTGATTGATAGTTTCATATATACTTGTGATAGAGTGATATAATGATGCCTAAATAACTCATATATGCTGGCAGAATCTGTTTGGATCTAGAAGCTTTCTATTTTATACATTAAGTCTATAATTGCTATTTTTGTTTGTCAAATTTTTGGTTATTGCAAGTATTTGCGTGTTTGATAAACATGTATGATAATGCTGAAATTTGATGTGAGTTTGTCCTTAAATGAATTATCTTCCCTTGCTCCCAAGAACTGAATTTTTAAGCGAGGTGGACAAATGATGAATGTTCAGAGGAGGAGATTGGATACGTGATGGTGGCTTCCTTGATTGTTATAGGGGATAAATGAGAAAAATAATTATCTCTTCCTATTTTTTTTTCATACTTGTCATTTGCTCTCTATAAGTTTTCCAAGGGTATTACTCATCGACACATGCAACTCTAGGCCCGATACAGATTAGCATCATTTGATTGTTTATAACTAACTATGATTTAACTGTGTATTTCCCTTTTCTGAGCTGTTTCAGTAACCATATTGGGTTTGCATTGCTCTGTTTTATATTTTGTTAATTATTTTTAGTTTTTAATGTCATTTGACCTTTCAAAGTACTGTTGGGCCATGGGTGTACATAAGTATATGATGCCCAAAATATATATGCATCCAAGTATATGCTACATATATTTCTGGTCTCTCACACTCCTTTCCCTCTCCAGTCTCTTCATTTCCTGAAATCAGAGTATAGCTGATTTACTTGCAATTGTGTTTCTCTAACTAGAGTTACACTTATCTGTATGTGATCACAGTGGGGAACAAGTACACACTATGTATTCGATGGAAGAGTTAATGCCATCTGTTGGCACCTCTGTCCCTTCTCCTTCGATACTTTCCGTCGTTTTATGCCAATCAGATACCACTCTCCAGAACATTGGCAAGAATTATTCTGATATACCCAGTTCTCCTTACCTTCATGAGGATTTTGACAATCCTTTTGACTTTTGCGACGAGTCCCAGATTATTTCTAAGATACATTTGATCTCCATATCTGATGATGGGAAAATATGGGACTGGCTCTTGACTGCTGAAGGGAATGCAGACACTCAAAAGGATGATAAGAAGCCGGGCTTAGTCAATGATGATTGCACAGTAGCATTAGATGGAGCCAATTCTAACACTATGGTATCTATTGCTGGTGGACGGGAACTAAATGTAGGCAGGCCACAGGAGCATCCCAATGATAATAGAAGCCGCCTACCAAGCTCAACGTCCAACCATGAAGAAATTTCGATGAAGGTAAGTCTGCACTCACAAACTTGCTTTGGTTTATACTCCCACCATTTGGTTCTATGGGACAGTTCAGAAGAAATTATTTAACAACATTAATTTATTTCTTAATTTGTCTATCATCGCCTTAAACAGTGGTTACCTTTTTATTTTTTTGGGGGTGTGGGGATGGGGTGTTTATACTCCTCCATACAAGTTCAATGATTTAAAAAATTGTGCACTTCAATGTTTACCTGCATTTTGCGTTATTTCAAGGCCTTGCAAGCAAATACACGGTGTGCTATGGTAGAATTTATTTATTTATTCATTATATAAACTTGCGGAAACACAGACCTTTACGTGCCCGTCTATCCACTTTCTCTATGATATTTTGTTGTGTGTTTATGCGTATTTATATTATTGTATAGTAATATCTTTACTTGTTTCAGTTTTATAATAATACATATGTTATCTAAACCTAATTTGAATTTGAAAAAGAACCGAGGTGTCAAGGGTAATTTTGTCCAGAAAAGGTCTTACCAAAATTAGTATTAGTAGTTAGTGGTAATTAACTTTGGAGGTCTCTTTATATAATTGGTATAAAAAAATAAATTTAAATACCATGTAAAATATTATTTTGGAATGTTGTGTGTCATATGATTACACAAGGAGTGTATTTATAATCACAAAGGTATAGTATCTCTTAATAGTTAGGGAATATCAATCAAATCCCTAACTATATCCCTTATTAATTGCATCTACTATCTACACAATAAAAAAATGTGGTTTTAACAATATTTAGTATTAACTTGATTTTATTCACTACTTGTAGTCTGTGATCTTAGTATGTCAGTAATATTTTATTGCTACTGCTTCATATATTCCACCAATTTGTAAAGGAGGAACAAATAGTTGCAACCAAATATTGAAGTTCCCCATTTCCTATCAAATGCAGTTTAAAAATGTTTCATTTGTCTATTTTTTATCACTTCTGCTTCATATATTCAATCAATTGGGAAAGACTGAACAGATAGTCAAAACCAACTTTTGAGGTTTCCTCATATCCTTTTATTTTTATTTTGGGGTTGGTATAAATGCTAGGAAGCTTCAAAACCATAATAGGTTAGGTGTAGTTTTGATTCAAGACCAAAGGGGGCTTGTCAGCCAAAATATTAGGTTGATTCTTGATATTTTAATGAATTTTTTAATGATAGTACAGCTATAGTACTACGTATTTAGATCCTATATGGGTTAGACAAGTTATAGCAGGCATATCATTGAATTTGCTAAGTGTAAGTTAAGTAAAAATATGCCTATAAAAGGGACTTCTTAGTGAAAAATGAGAAGTAATTGTAATAAAATTTGTTATAATGAGATAGACATTGGAGAATGAGGAAAAGAAAAACCTAGATAGACACTCCAACCACTGAATATCCATCATATTTTATTTTCAGATTGGATTTGTGTGTGCCTGCCCATAGCTAATTCATTTCTAACTCAATTATGACAGGCAAATAGTATTAAAATAAGGGAAATGCTAACTTGTGCCCTTAAGGTATTTCATGTTTTAGAAATTTTAAATCTTATATTTTCGAGACCAAATTTATGTTTTAATTCTATTTTTAACTTCTTAACTTGTGCCCTAGGCACAAGTTAACATGAGCCTTAAAATAAAGCATTTTGTAACTCAAATATTCACAGTGCATTATATATATGATCTCTGGATGGAATATCTCCAGATCAACCGAAAAATGCTCAAGATTAAGCTTTCTTTCCAAGCAGACGAGAGAGAGCTAATGCAGGGTGTTAGAATTCAGTAAATATGTAGATATTCCGTATACTGTACAACTTCCTAGATTAATTGTTAATATGCCTAAAATATACAACTTCCTATGTTAGTACTTATTGATTAAGCATTCAATGTATTTATTGTAAGACTATTATAAACACAAGTTGTACGATCTGAGTATAGACAGACACAATTTGCAGAAATTCAAGCAGGGCAAATCTAGTTTAACGATAACATAATTTTGTTGTTGAAAATCTTAAGGCTCATTTAAGGTTATTTTAAGGTGACTTATATTATGTTTATAGTATTTTAGGGTACTTCATGTGTTAATCAAGTTTATTCTGCCTATGAAAGATCTTTCTATGTGTAAAAGTTAGTTTATATTTCAGTTATGTATTGCATTCCAACGTTTTTTTTCTTCCTAAATGTAGATAATAGGATCATATATTCTGAACTTGGAGCTAGAGTTATTATTTGACTCATAATTGTTGCACTTAACTGGCTCCTGGCTTATCTGTGCAGGAAAACTAAGTCTAAATGCTATGTAGCACTTATTAAGATTTCCTGTGTTGGTTTCAAAATTTTGATGTTTACATCCCTTCCTTTTCCTTCTGATGCAGATTAACTTAGTTGGACAGCTTCAGCTTCTCTCTTCAACAGTGACAATGCTGGCAGTACCAACCCCTTCTCTAACTGCTACCCTGGCCCGTTAGTTCATTTTTCTATCAACTCACATATTTGTTCAAATCTAGTACTACACTTTTATAGATGTAAATTGTAATTATGCATACCCCGTTATCTGTGTTTATTAATGGGCTAATGTCATTTGAAGGTGGAGGGAATTATCCTGCAGCAGCTGTTCCCCTAGTTGCTTTGGGAACACAGAGTGGAACAATAGAGGTTGTTGATGTTTCTGCCAATGCTGTTACATCAAGTTTATGTGTACATAATGGTATTGTTAGGGGACTAAGATGGCTAGGAAATTCCAGACTGGTTTCATTTTCTTATACTCAGGTATATGATTTGATACTTTTGTTTATGGATTTATATTTTATTTTATTTCCGTAGTCCCCACATAGTCTGTTTCTTTCTGTTGGGCTCATTACTGTATAATTAATGATTTGTGCGTATCGTGTATCGCTTACTTCATTATATTTCACACTTCTGTAAAGCATTTATGCTTCTCGTTCCATCATCATGTTAACAAGCTTGTTCCATCATTATACTTTTTGACTCAGGCCAATGAAAAATCTGGAGGATATATTAACAAGCTAGTTGTGACCTGCCTTCGAAGTGGCCTTAACAAGATGTTTCGAGTTTTGCAAAAGCCAGAACGTGCTCCAATAAGAGCGTTGAGAACATCTTCATCTGGAAGGTGAATCTCAAAGCTCTATCTATGTTATGATCATTTAATTCATTACTACTTTAGTTCCTGAATCTTCTTTTTTCCCCCACTTTTCTTTGTTTTCTATACTGATGTGTTGATACAAAGTATAAAAGCCCTGATGAGCATGGCTCAGAAATATAAACAATTTGTACAATCAGAATGGAATTTAGTGGTTTTATGAAAGCTAGAGTTTATATGGAAGTGAACCATACTTAGTTCAAGTATTTGTGTTTTGTATGCTACCTCTGGGATCCTAAAGGATGTAAATATGTTTCTTGGCGTGCTGTAGAATTTGGTGATCTGAGGTGCAGATGGTCGGTGTTTTGGAACTCAATATCCATCTTTTCTCTTTTTTCAGATCCACCACGCTGGTTGTTAAGTAATTTTTGTTTTCAAGATTTGCTCTCCTAATGTTCTAAAACTTATTAGCAAGGGAAACAAGTTTTTTTCTTTTTTGAAGAGGGATTGTTAGAGCTGTTTGCTTTTCTTTCACCCATCTTAACTGATGATTGTGATCACATCATGGTTTTCAGTAGTTTGATATCCCTAATATTTCAGGTATCTTCTAATTTTGTTTCGTGATGCACCTGTGGAAGTTTGGGCAATGACTAAGAATCCTATCATGGTATGCACATGGGACTCCCAGCCATTTAAGTTCTTTTTTAGAGAATTTTTTCTGGTATGTACTGTAATGTAATGCAATAACTGTCTTAAGTATATATGGTTTTGAGTGCAGTCACTTGTGAAAGTTCCAGGTGATACTTTATTGTTGTTGACTCATAATTTTGAAAGCAAAGGGCTTTCGCGTACTTTTATATTTGGTTATATCTTGTGCAGTTGTTGAAGTTATAGGGTTTTAATTTAGGTAAAGAGGGAAAAGAAAGAAAACTCTGAATTGTGACTTAGATTTGATATGATTGGTGAAACAAAAGAATAATCACTAACCTCTATTTATACTATTCTAGAACTAGAACTGACTCCTATCCATCCTACTACCAACCAAGTAGGCAAACAAATCAATGATAACTAAAAAATATATAAGCAAATTGCAAGATTTCTCTAAGATATTCAAAGATTAGAAACCAATCTAAAGATGAAATCTTAAAAATGGACAAGGATGAATATTGATCTCTAAGATACTCTAAGATAATGTTGAGATATTAGAAGATATTTTCATTTTTCATACGATTTAACGTTATTCTTAAAAATGGACAAGGATAAATATTGCTCTCTTAAGTCAGCATTGCAGTTTAGTATTTTAACCTCCCTGATAAAAAAATCCATTACTTGGACCCATATCTAGTTTTTCTCTAATGCTTTCTTCTTGATTGCTGGTTGTACTTGGTTCATACAAGCTACTCTCTGTTCCTGATTGGTGCCCGAACTTTGCTTTTCTTTTTTAATTTTGAAGCCCTTCATTTTATTATGTTTTTTGTTTTTTTGATTAGGAAGGTTGATTCATATATCTGCAGAATATGTGTTATATATTATGGTTGATACTATATGATCTTTTACCTGAATGTTTATAATGCTTGCTATCTCTATGTAGCTTAGATCATTAGCTCTTCCATTTACGGTTTTGGAATGGACCCTTCCAACAGTTCCACGGCCCGCTAAGGAACAAACATCAGGGGCTTCAGATGAGGCATCCAAACCATCAAACACTTCCTCATCAGATTCAAGTAGGTTATTTGTTTTAAGAGCTTAAATATTATCCAAATAGTTGCTACTTGCCAGTCTAGAATTATTGGTTCTTTATTATTTTGTTAAGATTAAAAATAAGCTGATTACTAATTTTATATTTTATTAGAAGAGGGTTCAAGTGCAGAGGGATCACAAGATGATACTTCAGAAAGTTTTGCATTTGCTCTGGTGAATGGAGCACTTGGAGTTTTTGAAGTGCATGGTCGGAGAATTCGAGATTTCAGGTGTCAACACTTTTCCATTGAGAAAAAATGTGCATTACTGCAATGGGGTTGTTTATCATGATATATTGACTCCATATTATTGGCCAGTAAATTGTTATTTAATCCTCATCATTGTTGCTTCTGTAGTTATCAAGGTTTAATCCTATGTTGTTAATATAATAATATTGGATAGCAGTGCTCCTTGCTGGACCCCAAAATCGTTGTAGCGGTATAGTAGATAGCGGGATAGCCGCCCGTGCAAAGACTTAAAATAAGTATACAAACTAAACCTAAATCTCAATAGGATACATAAATAATCAAAATACACAAAATTAAAGGGCTAACTGTACTTAATGATTATAACTAATTTTGGTCATTTGTCACTAACATTGAAAATAAAAACCCAATATGACTCGACACATATTAGTTTTAGTACTTAAGTAATCAAAATGAAAATTCATTAAAATCAAGTTCTAAAAGTAATCAAAAGAATGAGATGCCATTGTTCAGAGGGCTTCTGTTCGTTTGCAATAACTTTGCAGAAGAATGAGAAGAGTAGGGTGCTTATGTTTTGGTTAGCAGTAACTTTGCAGAAGAACACAGGGTTTCTGGGTATGCGCACAGAAGGAGAAGAACAGAGTTCTTTCTGGGTTCGCAGACGAAGGAAATGAGCAGAGGCAAGAGGGCCTGGGTTCTATGTTCGCGTTCTCGTTGTTTGTAGGAGAACTGTTTGTGTTCTCTGTTTGCAGAAGGAGAAAAACAGGCAAAATGTGAGAATTGTACGCACTCGAGAAGAGAAATAAATTTCTTAAAGTTCAAACAAAATGACTAATATACCCTCAAAAACAAAATAGAATGGTTATAATAGAGGGGTAATTAAGAAATTTCTTCTGCAAACCCTAATTCACAAACACAAACGTGCGAACTGGGCAAATATATGCTTCAAGCACCTCTTGAAAGCACATCACTGGCCAAATGTGACGCATCGGACACTGCCGCCACAACGCTAGTCCGCTATAGCATCACAATTGAAAACATAGGGTTAATTTCTGATTTACTCCCTCCATCTTATTATGATACGTTTCTTTTAGAATTTTGATTTGTCTCAAATTATTTGTTGCTGTATAGTATTATTAAGAAAACATGATTTATGTTTCTAACAATCCCATTATTCATTGCTATCTCAAGCACCAATACATTAATTAAGCAATTGTTTCATTTAACCACTACAATAAGGGTATTTTAGGCCAAAAGAGTTGTTTTATTTTAGGGTAAAATATATATTTGGTTCTTATAAAATTTGTAAAATTTGATTTTGATCCCTATTAAATTCTTTTCCTTTTTCACAGGGACTAAAAACATACTATTTTTGTTAAATATAGGGACTAAAATAAATTAATTTTATAAGGGCGAAAATAAAATTTTACCAATTTTATATGGAACAAAGACATATTACCCTTTATATTATCATGGTATGGTAATTAGTTTACTCAACGAACTTTTAAAGATGTACATATTATAGAGGAGGGATATTTTGACTCCAAGAGTAAGTTTGTTATGTTAGTCCACATTGTAGCCTTTAATTTTAATATGAATTAATGGCTAGGATTGATTAATAATATTTGTTATAATGAGGTTTAATTCTTCTCTTTACTGGAAAACAAGGAAACACTGAAAACACTTATCACGGCGAAACCACGCAGGAGGATACATCAAACTCCATTGATTGATTACTCCCTTTGCCACCCACAATTTTTTTTAATACAACTACTATTCATTTGACATGATTCTTTCTCATTTTCTATGCTTCTTATGTAGTCTTGGTAATTCTCCAATAGCCAATCTGAATTACTTGTATTCTGCCGATTATCAAACCAATTACCAATCTGAGTTTTACGTTTTATGTCGTTTGGTCGTGAAAAGGGTTTTGGGTGTTTTTGCCGTGATTAGCGTTTTTTGATGTTTTTGTATTTTCCAGTACGGAGAAGCATTAAACCTCACTATAACAATTTTTTATTAATCAATCTTAGCCATTAATTGATATTTAGAATCAAAGGCCAAGTTGTGGAGTAACTTAACAAACTTACTATTGGAGTCAAAATATCCCTCCACATTACCTAACTGATAGGAACCAACAAATCCTACCAACGAATTTATAGTAACACAACCAAGGAAGAAGTTGAAACAGATGGTAATTAAGGAAAATAGGGTGTTTTATTGATACGAATGAAAATAGTAAAATAGTAGAAGAGAGAGTTTCTCTAGCTACTCCCAGAGCAAAGCTCCGACATAACTCAGAGAGGAATCCTACTCTGGCCCTTAACAGAAAACTTATTCCGTCCTCTTCTAAACTCCCAAGAATTCCCCTTTATATACAAATAAAGAGAACATTCTAGTATTTAACTCTAATGGGCCTCTTATTATTAAATCCTAATCCTAATGGGCCACTTACTAATAATCTACTTAAACCTAACTAACTAGCTACTAATTACTTAAAACACCCTCTCATACTAGGTCCTAACACTAACATACAACTTATTCCTGCAATTCTTTGTTTGTTTTCTTTTATCTGATAAAGTTAGCGTTGTCCACAGACCAAAATGGCCTTCTTCTTCATTTGTTTCATCAGATGGATTGATAACTGCAATGGCCTACCGCTTGCCCCATGTGGTATACATTATTACTTCAGAACTGGTTCAATGCCTCAACAATAAACCAAAATTGTTCTAAATTGGATGATGGTTTTGACTAATTAAGTTTTTCAGGTCATGGGAGACAGAATGGGGAACATAAGATGGTGGGATGTGACAACTGGACATTCTTCCTCATTCAACACTCATAGAGAGGGAATCCGTCGAATCAAATTCTCACCTTTTGTACCAGGGGACCATAGCCGGGGGCGTGTTGCTGTTCTGTTTTATGATAATACCTTCTCTGTTTTTGATTTGGTAAGATATGATTTTACTTTTTCTGGATTATAGGTGCAGTTTGGTTTTTGTTTTATTTATTTTAAATATTTGATTTTCTTTTGATAAGCGTGTTCAGAACTTCGATTAATTTGGTTTTTACTGGGCATTGAGCACTATGAAACTGAGTAGTCTTATGCAAGCAACTAATCTTTCAAGTTTTCATTTTTTGTATTATTTGATCATAGTTCTAAACATATTTTTTTGAAGGACTCGCCTGACCCCTTGGCCAATTCACTTTTGCAACCTCAATTTCCTGGAACCCTTGTGTTGGAACTTGATTGGTTGCCCTTGCGAACTGATAAGAATGATCCACTGGTACTCTGCATTGCTGGAGCAGATGGTAGTTTTCGCCTTGTTGATATTAACGTGTAAGTGCCGCAAGTTACTCTAAGGAGTCAAGAGTGATCAGCTCCTTCCTTCTTTAGTGTTATTATCAAAATATGATTGATCTAGATGTTGTTGTTGTGGCTTAGAGCCTTAGACTACGTTGGATGCAGGAAAATGTTTTTTTTTTTTTTGACTCAAACGTGAACAAGATTTTAGCAATTATAAAACATTCATCTTGATATTAAAATGTTCATAAAAAAAATAGCCTTAGCATAAGTAATGTCATTTCATTCAGTTGTTCCTTCATTTAGATCCTTTTGACAACAACTGCTAAGCCTTTTTCTACTGGGTGGGATTAGATGTATAGGTTAGGTGTGAAAATATTACCTCTAAATCTCTTAATGGTTTGGCCTATAGTTTTCTTTGGTCATCCTTTACCTCTAGCTACAGAACTATCTTCCATCCGTTATCAGGGCCTCTGTAGGTCTTCTCACTATTTTTTAACCCTTCAATATGATGCACGATTATCTACGACCAACAAAATTTTTGTACTATGCATTTTTTGGTCAAGTAAAGAAACATATTTGTTAACAAGCATAGTTATCCATACTTTTTTGTTGCCATGGTTTTAACAATTTGAACTGTTAATGGTTATATTCTTGAAGCAATGTGATTTTACATACTTTTCAATAATCCATAAGGATTTTTTTTCTGAGCCTTCCTCATTGATGATTGTGAGCTTTTCTGTCATTTTTTGTTCCTTCAAGTTGCTTTGTTGCGAGAGAATATTCAGCTTATAACCTGTAAAACAAATCATTTTCTTCCATATTAAAAGTACCTTTCATAGGGATTTGGTCCTATTTTTCCTTTACAGGTTCCAATTTCTCCCATTTTCTAAGTTTGTTGAAAGGTACTCAGATGATCGCTTCTCCAGAATATCTGGTTTTGTACCTTAGACAACTTTTAAATGATATTTTTCATCAAGCCATGATTTATTTTTTGAGTGGATGTGGGGTGATCTCTCTTCTACTCACATAATGCTATAAGTATTTGATTGGCCATGATTTCTGTTTGGACACCTTTTAGATTTTAAGATGTGGGTATGATTTTCTGAGTGGATGTGGGTATGATTTTAAGATTTTATTTCCAATTGTTCGTGTTGTAGTTCCCTTCATCGTCATACCTCGAATACCATTTATTTTTTATTTTCATCAATATATAGATGGTCGAAACAAGACTTCGATGGTTTAGGCATGTAGAGCGAAGACCCGTGGATTTAAGAAAACTATATGAGAAACTACTAATAAAGATCCAGAGATTAATGAGTTGGATAGAAATATGGTATATGATTGAACATTATGGAGTCGTTTGATCCATGCAGCCCATCCCACTTTGTGGGATATAGAACATTATGGCGTTGTCTGGTCCATGTAGCCGACCCTACTTAGTGGGATAAGGCTTGATTGTTGTTGTATATGTACATGAATATTTTAGAAATACTTCACGCAAATGATTGTTACAATATACACAATGATTTTGTATGTAATTAAATCTGTAATCATTGAATCAAGAAAACACTCTTTGAATTAATATATTATTAGTTTATCAATTAATTACTACCCCTCTAAATTAATAAAATTTAACAGTCCCAACATTATTAATTTATAGCGATTTTTTTAATGTACGTGTATCAATAGGATGAGTAAGTGGAGCAAAATTTGACCATCTATGTATGATTAAGATTTGCTCCTCTCATTCTCAGATAAGAAAGAGCCTCTCCAAGTCTCACTTGTTACATACATAACTTACATACCAAAGAGGAAGGGAGATGTATGTAGGAAGGATTTTGTATTGGAAATGGACCTGTTTGGAATATAAAAGAAATTAGTAAATTTGAATAATTAATTATACACATTTTTTAAATATTCCTTTTCACCTGGAGTTATTTTTTAGCTCAACAAAGTGCAACATCGATTGATATTTAGTTCATCATGTTTAACATTTTAGAGTTATAAATCTTCTGATAGAGATTCAAGGTGAATCAATCGCCAAGTCTTGTTATATATGGGCCACATGGCTAATAAAAGTTGTTCCAGTTTAGGAAATTTCTATAATTGACTGACTTTATGAATGACACATACTTTTATTTTCATGCAGAAATGACAAACGATCTGGTTCTGCACCCCGCATCAGAAAAACAAAGGAGAGATTCCGAGCAATGCCTATATGTTGTCCCATACTACTCCCTTCACCACATGCGCTGGTAATATGCCAATATTAAATTTACTGATTTAACTAAACAAGAGAAATATTATATTTTCTCATTGTCTACTACCAACTATCAATGGTGGATGGCAGTTCAAGGTGGACAGCCAAAATTCTGCCATAATAATATGGTTGACGGCGTTGCAACCCATGGTGTAAGCGTGGCGGCCATAATAAAGAAACACACACACACACATACCAAAAAATCTGTAGAGTATAATTAAAAAAACAAAAAATCAACAGAAGTGGAGAAATGAAAGGGTAGGAAGTGTGCTATACTCAAATCAAAAGCGTACCAGTTGAACAAAAACAGAACCATGAGAGCTAAATGAAGATAACAAAATGCTCAAATAAAAAGTGGACCGGTGGAGGGAATAAAACAAAATAACAAACCATAAAAACATATTTAAGATAACAGAAAGAAGAGAAGAGAGTGACAAAGATAAGGAAATAACAGAAGTGTTTTTTTTAAGATCATGTAGAAAATAAGAGGTTAGTTTAAAGTAGATGGAAGATTGAGGCTTAAGAGTTCTGATGGAGAGTGGAGGCTGAAGGCTTTCATGAGGCTACTGCTGGTTGACAGTGTAAGGCTAAGCACCTTAGGGTTTGTATGGGTCACATTGATTTTAGGTTGGCTTTCATGTGATCTAGGAAAAAAAAAAATTGCGTGAAGACTAAAATACTCTTGTGAAAAAGTAAAACATCACATTAATTGGACTAGTTGAAAGTAGTCGTTGCAGAGTAGTCTGGTGGATAGACTATTTAAATAAATGAGGGTATCATTGAAAGAAAAATATTGTCTTCGTATTTTTTGAAGAAGTATTGTCTTGTTATTTTGAAGTAACATATAATTTGAAACAGCAAGATATTCTTCACATGACCCTTATAATGAGACAGAGGGAGTAATTACTACTCTTGTATAAATATAAATTATATCAGCTCTTTATTTATTTTCAGTGTTTCATTGAATATCTGCAGGCACTGCAAATGATTTTGCAATTGGGTGTTAAACCATCTTGGTTTAATACTTGTAGTACAACCATAGGAAAAAGGCCTCACTTAATTCCAGGAGCTCCTTCACCGACAGGGGATCTTCGCACATACATGATCAACATACCACCTCTAGGAGACTCTGTGGTGCCAGAGATGCTTCTAAAAGTATTGGAACCATATCGAAAAGAAGGTTTTTAATTTCTTATGCAGAATTTCAATTATGAGAATTCTTCCACTTGAGATTTTATACTTTCAGCGTTAAAAACACTACTAATATTTCCACTTTTAAGGTTGCATGCTTGACGATGAGAGAGCCAAGTTGTATGCTAGTATTGTGGATAAAGGCTGTGCTGCAAGATTTGCTTTTGCGGCCACAGTATTTGGTGAATCCTCAGAAGCTCTGTTCTGGCTACAGCTTCCTCAAGCGCTTAAACATTTGATTAATAAGTCATCAAGAAAGCCACCGTCAAAAGGGCCTACAACAGAGTCTGTCTCTGAGGTTGATGAAACATCTTTACTGTCTAGGATATCATCAAAGGGAAAACCATCAGAAGAAATGGTAAGAGATGCATTGTAGGTCTTATTTATAGCATCTTTCACATGACAGACCTTTTATCATTGCACATTTCTATCGTTGTTTGAGGAATTGCTGTTCATGTCGAGTTTCAAATTCTTAGTGAGTTTTGCTTTTGGATTAACAGAGTCAAGGTCAACAAAGGTTGATGGCTTTTGACCAAGAAGAGTTGTGGAAAAGTGCCAGTGAGCGTATTTCTTGGCATGAAAAATTAGAAGGTGAAGAGGCTATACAGAAACGTGTACATGAGTAAGTAAATCTATCATTTCTTCTATCATTTTATTGATATTATATGGCTTAGCTTGACTTCTTTATTACTGAAGATATTTAGCTCTAACTCTTGTGAAACTCAGTGGTTGTAGTACAAATCCATCAATTTTTTTTAAGTGCTGTACTATTTGAAATTATAACGTACAAGACATTGTATTAGGTCTCACACTTTTGTGACAGAAACCATTTTGAAGTTTGTTTTCTTTTAATACTTCGGGTGGAATTATTACTTTCCTAGTTATATTCTCATTTTCAATTCCTTTTGAATTTGGTGCTATCAGACTTGTATCAGTTGGAAATCTAGAAGCTGCAGTTAGTTTATTGCTTTCTACACCTCCGGAGAGTTCTTACTTCTATGTCAACGCGCTTCGTGCAGTAGCTCTCTCTTCTACTGTTTCAAGATCTCTTCATGAGCTTGCAGTGAAGGTGAGTTTAACTGGGAAATGCATGTGTGTTTAGACATCAAAATACAAATTATCGTTAGTGTTCGAAAAAATATTTCACATATTAATATGAGATATATTTTATTAGGTTGTTGCAGCCAACATGGTGAGAGCTGACAGGTCACTCTCTGGCACTCATCTTCTATGTGCAGTTGGAAGATATCAAGAAGCATGTTCTCAGGTTAGGCTGCATTTACAAACACATCCAACCAACCACAAACAATTTTAAAGCTCCCTTGAATGGTCCCACCATCATAGTATGTTAATCTTATGAAGTTGTAAACAAGAGTCTGTAAGTTTGATGGTCTCTTGATGATTTTGAAATTCAAATTGTGTCGATGAAATTTTGTTTTCTCCGTTTAGGTGAGAACTGGATTCACAATATAGCATATTTACCGAACATTAAAACAGAAGGAAATAGAGTTTTTAATGTTTTGGAAGTGAAATAATTTGTTAAAGCGGTTCCTTTTCTAACTATTGCATCACTCTGAAAAAAGAGTTTTTAAAGGATTTTTTGTTAAATTGTTAATATTTGAACTTAGGGGTCTTGCTTGCACTGTTATCTACTACTTTTACACCGATAATCGCTTGAGAATCAAGTCCAATAGCAGTGTCTAAAACATCTTCAACTGTGGCATTCCAAAATAAACAACCTTGACAACTGAAATCTGCATATTCCAAGCTTAATTTGATCTTAGTGGCAGAAGCTGGTAGGCATTGTTACACACATATTAATAATAATGATGCACTTGGGAGTTTTATTATATTACATTTCATCAGAAATCTGGCTAGACAAGAGGCAATGCATCTCCTTTAAGTTATTTTTAAGTTTCACTTTGGTTCCTTAAGTCTGTTTTGTTTCATTTTGGTCCCTTAAATTACAAGCGTTATATAATTTGGTTCCTTATGTTTGTTCGTTACATTTTGGTCCCTTAAGTTATGAACATTGGGCACTTAAGTTAGAAATATGATGATATTTTGGTCCCTCATATGAAGGACTAAAGTGTTTAAAGTTTGTAACTTGAAGGATCAAATTATTTAATATTAGTAAGTTACGTGACGAAAATGAAACAATTTTTTTTTAAGGGACCAAATTGTCTACCGTTTGTAATTTAAGGGACCAAAATGTAACGAAAAGATTTAAGGGACCAAAGTGAAACGTTTAAAAAAAACTTAAGGGACCAAGAATATAATTGAAACAACATTTAACTATTGAAACATCCAATTTAGAGTACCTAGAGCCCAACGATTGAGGTTCTCCAAGGGACAATTAGAGTATGTCCCTTTGACAAGGTACAAGTGATTCCTTGTACTTCAGATTGATGCATGTCAATGTGCTGGGTGTAAAATGGCCTTCCTTACTGCTTTGCTTCGAAATGCTTTTTTTTCTTTTCTAGGGCATGTTCAATCCAAGGCACTTTCTGGAAAATATATCAAAAGTGAAAACTTTCTGGATGTTTTCAGTATTTTTTTTTCAACACTTCCAAAGCTTTTTCAAATTTAAAAAATTGACAGAAATGTCATCAATATGATATGATTGATTTACTGAGAAGTGTGTATTGTCATACCTACGCAGCTACAAGATGCTGGATGCTGGTCAGATGCTGCAACCTTAGCTGCCACTCACTTAAAGGGATCAGATTACGCAAGGTTTATACTCTTTCTCAATAACTTATGTTTTGTCCATATTAACTATAATTTTTTTAATATATGCATCGGGGTGAAAGTAACTTTCATGTCATAACCTCATCTGCAATTTGAAGCATAACCACCGGTCTCTTGCTGAATGAACAAAAAATAAATCCTTGCCGGTATTTCAGATATCATCTATCTGTAACATACTATCCCGTTGTCTTATTTTATGAAGAATCCAAATTTTCCTTTTTGGTTAACGGCATAATGCAAGTGGCCAATTTTCTTGAACCATTTTCTGTTCTACATAATAATTTTGAAATAACTTTCCAAGATGATTAATATCTGCATTTATATGAATGAAAAGGTTATTTGAATTGTACACTATCTTGACCAGGAGATCTTCCTACATTTTGTATTCTTGCAGAGTGTTGCAAAGATGGGCTGGATATGTCCTGCACAGTGAACATAATATCTGGAGGTACCACTGTTTAATTTATCCTTTTTATCTTAACTCTAGCACTATTCACTCCATTTTAACTCAAATGACCCAATGCAGGGCTCTGATTTTGTATGTTGCCGCTGGTGCACTACAAGAAGCATTGGCAGCTCTTCGTGAGGCTCAGCTACCCGATACAGCTGCAATGTTTATCCTTGCATGCCGTGAAATCCATGCAGAGATTGTTTCTGACTTAGGCATTACTGACGATGAATCAAGTTCATCGGTTAATGATAGGATACTAAACTTGCATGCTTTAGATCCTGAAAATGAAGATGTAGTTGCCGTTGATGAATACTTTGTGCAATACCAAAGAAAATTGGTGCATCTATGCATGGATTCACATCCATCCTCTGACTAAGTATAGGGCTTGTGAAATATATTCAAATTATTCATTTATATTCAGTTAATTGATTACTCTGGCTGAAAAGAAAGTTGTAGGCTGATATCTGTTGCAGTACTGCCTGCATCCTCTAGCGTCAAAGGTTCAGATGGTTTCGTTCCCTAAGTTGTTGTCACAAGAGTATTAAGACGAAATGACGTAGGGTCACATGCAATCTTTTGAGGTAGCAAGATGCCAGAATCTTCTATGAAAACGATCCTCTTTGATGGCAGTGAATACATGAACTTTCTGAAGTTTGCATTGCAATCACATAGGTAGGTGTCCCATTGTAGATCGTATATAAAATTTTCTAGGCAACAAATCAATTAATTTGTATTTATATGTTGTGTTAGGACTCCACACTGATTATGGTTGCATTGATCTGTGTTTACACATGTTACATCGGTGTTGGATAAGTTCACGAACTTGTATAGTATAGTTGATTGTATCTTGTGAACATAGTAATTTCCATACCTTGAAATATATGACCAGTTGATTGGTGTTTGGTTCTTTTACTGCTAAATAGTGATTAATCTTAAAATTGACGCGAACAGTTCAAACCAATCCTAGACCGGTGAAAAACGATGGTAGTAAGACCAGTTTGGATTGATTTTCTTTCTTAGTATTATATATTATTTTGTTTAATTCAAAGTAGTCAAATAAATATCTAATGATAAGATATAAAACTTTGTATCATTCTTATTTAAAACGTCAATAAGGTGCATTCACGATTCTGTTGTCTTAGGCTTTGCGAGTTGGGGTTTTGGAGGGGAAGGGAAGGGAAGGATAGGCTTATGGAGACGTAAACCCTTGTTTGGGAGTTTTAAAAAAATAGGAAAAAGTTTTGGGGTTTTTGTGAAGGGCTTCATTTGTCCAATTTTAAAGTTCCTCTAAATTGGGGGTTTTGGAGATTAAACATACAAATTGACAATTTTGTCCTCATAGTAATTCAAAATTTCAATTATAATTTAAAAGATAAATTACAAAGTATAACACAATGTATTAATTTTAAGAAGAAAAAAAAATGGTAAAATAGTAAAATTATCACATAAGCCATCCCATCTCCTTTCCTTGTTGGTTTCTTTAACTCCCAAACAAGGGGAAGACTTTCCCTCCTTTCTCCCTTCCCTTCCTTCACTTCCCTTCCCCTCCTAAGCCTTTCCTTCCCCTCCCCTCAAAACTCGCAAACAAAGCCTTAAGGAAAAAACAAAAGCCTTTATATTTTGTAGAGTAAAACGTGAATTTTAGTTGATTAACAAAATGATTTTTCGTTGTTTTACTTATGATTCTAATAGATTTACTAATCTTTAATCACTAAAATAAAACTCTACCAATCTTTGCTAAAAAAATAAAGCTTGATCAATCTGAACAATCTACTACTATTTAAAAATCACAAATATCTACACATTTAGTATCAACAACGAAAATATGAGAGCGAGAGGAGAGAGCAAGCGCGGCCAGCATGCTTACGTCGGACAACTGCGTCGGAGTCAATCTCAGAGAAACACTAGGGGGGATGGGGTTCCAGCCGGGGTGGCACAAATGGGGTGGGGGGGGGGGGGATTCGGAGAATTGGTCTGTGGTTAGGTCACGCAACCGGAGGACATGGGACAAGACAGGTTCAGGGATTCGGAGCGGCAAGGAGGAACGACATTCGCAAGGGAGTCACGGCAGTCAGGGGTTTCCAACAAGCGGTCCAGAAGTTCTTCTAGGGTTAGGACGGTGCAATTCAGCGATGACAATACATGGACAATTCGAATACAGTCTATTGTTCAGCATATTGGGACGTCGAAACCAGTTGAGGTAGGGTTATCGTATTAGAATGCGCAGGGTTCAAATAGTGGTAAAAAGGTATCGTTCTACTTCACTAACTTTCTGGAATTTCTTCCTGTTTTCCGTCCGCGACAACAATTTGAGGTTTGTGGTATACTGACGGATGTTTTTCTCGCACGTCAACGGAACTCAAGAGGTCAGGTTTATGGTTTTGCCCGTTTTTCGAATGTGAAGAACATAGAAAAATTGTCACATGCTTTAAATAATATATGGTTTGGTCATCTTTGAGTATGGGCACGTGAGGCTAGGTTTGATCGTCTTGCTCTTAATGACGACAAACCGGTGGTTGTTACAAGGAGTGGTGGTGTGTCGAAGGAGGAGGGGAGTGGGAAGAGAGGTGAGGAGAGGCTGAAGGGTGAGGGAGAAAAAAAGTGAGATGGGAGAAGAAGAATAAGAGTGGGGGAGGTGGTTTGTGTCACTGGTGAGGGAGTAAAAAATAAGGGGATTCCGAGGGAGTTGGAGGTGAGAAGGGGTAATCTGACGGTGAGGGAGGATGGTGGTCCGATTGTGAAGAAGAGGGAGGGAGGTGTCACAAAGGGTACCAAACAAGTTGGGGTTTCGTTAATTCAGGCTGCAGGCGGTCAGGTGTTAAAGTACCAGTCGATACCGGAAGATAGGTTGTGGGCAAAATCCGGAGTTGTGGCTACAGTGGCGACGGGTGAATCAATGCTCTCGATACAACAGCGTGTGGAGGATGCGGGGTTCACTAGTGTTGTGGTGAATCTTATGGGGGGTGATAGAGTTTTTTTGCATTGCAGCCATGATGTTGATGTATGGAAGGTGATCAACGATGCCATAGATTTTTTTAGTATGCTATTCAGTAATTTACATAGTTGGTCAGCGAAGGATGCATTGTATGAACGCGGTGCATGGCTTAGGGTGTATGGCATACCGATGCATGCATGGAATATCAATTTCTTTAATTTATGCGTCGCGAAGTGTGGGAGGTTCATTAGGGTTGATGAGTGCACTTCAGACAAAGCTAGATTGGATTATGCTCGCATTCTAATCTCGACTACATCCTTAGAGGTCTTGAATACCACAACTGAATTTCTAATTGATGGATGTATTTTTACTATCAAATTGATTGAGGAGTGGAGATGCCACTTAGGTGAGGATGCTTTTTTGTCTGAGGAAGTTATTGATGTTCCTTCCATATACAAGGATGATGGGTCTGTTCGGTCTGAAGATTTTGACATTGACGAAGCTCAAGGGGATGTCGACGTATTGTTACAAGACATTAACAAGGAGTGGGGTTCGCAAGTTGTTGGTTGTAACAGAGGGACTACTGTTCATTCTTCAAAGACAACAACAATTTTGGATGTTGATGTTACAGCCAAAGCTGAGGCTTGTGTGTTGCGTGATGAGCAACAGACAGTAGAGCATTCTGTTGTTGTAAAACCCAAACAGCAGCAACAGACCATGGAGCATACAAATGTTGTGACTTGCTCCAAGAAGCAACAACAGTCCGTGGAGTCAGAAGCCGTGTTAAGTACCAAGCAACAACCTTTGGTTCATAATTTGGTCAATGGTTCGATTACTTCAGGCCCTTGGAGCTTTGAATTTCTTAAAACTAAAGGTGTGGTTGCAGACGCCATCAAGCCTTCTTTGAATTCTAATCATATTTTTTTTAACGGTAAAAAAGATGTCAGAGTTGTTAAGCTTTCTGCTCGAAATATGAGAAGAGTAGCAAGGATGTCGGTGAACGATAGGGGAGACATTTTGAAAACTTTGAAAAAACAAGCAAAAAAAAGGAAAGTTAGAACTTCATCTCATTCATCCAAGTCTAAGGAACCAATGTTGCACTCTTTTCCTAATACCCATTCAGATTCTTCCAATTCTTCTGGTTCATCAGTTAATAAGGATTATGAGAATTGGATAAATTTGAAAGGTACCGTTGAAGCGACGACTGTTGATGTGGAGAATATAGGACGTGTGATAGGTGTCAAATACAATGGGGATGTCATGAACAAATTTAATATCTTGTATAAGGAGGGTAGACATCAGATGCAGGCGGTTGTGGGGAAGGAAGTTTCGGGTTGGGAGGTGGAGGGGAGTTCGAGGGGTGAGGCCGGGTGTTAGGTGAGAGTGTGTTTGTGGGTGTGTTGGAGAGGAGGGTGGTTGCAATGAAGATGATAACTTATAATGTGCGGGGTTTAGGAGGGTTTGAAAAAAGAAATGAGGTGCGGAGGTTGGTGTATGAGAAGCAACCATATGTTTTATGTGTTCAAGAAACCAAGTTGCCTGTGGTGGACGCAGCAGTAGTGACAGCCTTGTGGGGTGGTTCCAATTATGGTTATTCTTTTCAACCTTCCATGAGAGCGTCAGGTGGTTTGGTGACAGTGTGGGATAATAATGTTGTTGATGTTTGGTCCACTTCGAGTTTTGGGCATATATTGATTATTAGAGGTCGAGTTATCAACACGAATCAAGAATTTATTGTTGCAAATGTGTATGCGCCTTGTGATATGTCAGCTAAGCAGACTCTTTGGGATAGGCTTCACTCTATTTCTCTTCTTCGTGCTGACATCAATATGTGCATTTATGGTGATTTCAATTCGATTCGTTCAGCGGGGGAAGGGAAGAGCCGAGGTACGGTGTTACGACAACATGATGTAGACATTTTTAATACTTTTATCGAAGACAGTTTTTTTCGTGGATTTGCCTGTTTGTGGTCGATTTTTCACTTGGTATCGTGGAGATGGGCATTCTATGAGTCGGTTAGACAGGTTTTTATTGAATGATTTTTGGTGTACGACTTGGCCTAATTGTACTCAGATAGCTTTGCAACGTGGTCTTTCGGAACATGTTCCTCTGGTTTTACGTGTAGATGAGGTAAATTGGGGACTGCGACCTCTCCGAATGTGGAAATGTTGGGCGGATATTCCGGGGTATGAAAATTTTGTTCGTGAACAATGGAGTTTACTTGATGTTAACGGCTGGGGCGGTTTTGTATTGCAACAAAAACTTAAAATGATCAAAGGTAGTTTGAAGGATTGGCATCACCAACATGCTCAAAACTTGTTAGGGAGAGTTCAAATTTTGAAAGATCGGATGTCGGTCCTTGACACTAAAGGCAAAACATCTAACCTTGAGGAGGCTGAAGTTGAGGAATTACATGATTTATCTGAGTCGTTGCACTCTATGTCTCGGGTTCAGGCGAGTATGAGTTGGCAGAAGGCGCGCCTAAATTGGTTACAAGAGGGTGATGCGAACACTAAATTTTTTCATGGTGTTATGTCTTCTAGACGTCGGTGCAATGTTATTCAACTTATTAATGTTAATGATGTTCAAATTGAGGGAGTTCATAATATTCGAGGAGCAGTCTGGAATCACTTTTCTTCTCACTTCAAAGCAGTTACGATTGAGAGGCCTGGAGTGGAAAATTTACATTTTCGCAGGCTGTCTATTAATGAAGCTACTTCTTTGGTTCGGCCATTCACTTTAGAGGAGGTTAAGGCGGCGATTTGGGACTGTGATAGCTTTAAAAGTCTGGGGCCAGATGGCATTAGTATTGGTTTTATCAAGCAATTTTGGCCGAAATTGAAGGTTGATTTTATGAGATTTATTAATGAGTTTCACCGAAATGGTAAGCTTACAAAGGGGATTAATGCCACCTTCATTTCCCTTATTCCAAAGGTAGCGAGCCCTCAACGCTTGAATGATTATCGACCAATTTCTCTAGTAGGGTGTATGTATAAGGTGTTGGCGAAGGTCCTTGCTAACCGTCTCTGCTACGTCATTACTAGTGTGGTTTCGGATTCGCAATCCGCATTTGTCAAAGGAAAGCAGATTTTGGATAGTATTCATGTGGCCAATGAGATTGTCGATGAAGCTCGTCGATTGAAAAAAGATTTGCTTCTATTTAAGGTGGATTTCGAGAAAGCCTGTGACTCGGTGGATTTGAATTACCTGGATGCAATGATGTCAAAAATGAATTTTCCAACTCTTTGGAGGAAATGGATCTCTGGGTGTGTTGGTTCAGCTACGGCTTCCGTCCTGGTGAACGGGAGTCCCACGGAGGAATTTATTATTGAAAGGGGGCTTCGACAAGGAGACCCTCTTTCGCCGTTCCTCTTCCTACTAGCAGTAGAGGGTCTTAATGTTTTAATGCGCAGTCGTTGGTGGAGGCAGATTTGTTTCACGGTTATGTTGTGGGCCGCCCTAATGGAGTCACTGTTTCACATCTATAGCTTGCGGATGACACATTATTAATTGGAAACAAAAGCTGGGCAAATGTGAGGTCCATAAGAGCGGTGTTGACTATTTTCGAACAGGTGTCTAGTTTGAAAGTCAATTTTCACAAAAGTATGCTAACAGGGGTAAATGTCTCCGCTTCTTGGTTGACAGAGGCGGCGTCAGCATTGCATTGTAGAGTGGGTTCTCTTCCTTTTGTGTTCTTGGGTCTTCCGATTGGTGGGGATGCTAGAAGACTTGAGTTTTGGAAACATGTGGTTGATAGGATTCTTACTAGACTGTTGGGGTGGAAAAGTAGATTTTCATCTTTAGGAGGTTGTCTGATTCTTCTGAGGGAGGTGGGTGGAGGTAGTAGTACTTATTTTTGGACGGACAATTGGGTGGGTGGAATCCCGCTTCGACACAGATTCCCTCGCCTTTTTGATCTGACTACCGATAGGTGGGTGACGGTGGAGGAGATGGGGAGGAGGGGGTGGGAGGAGGGTGGTGCCGCTTGGGTGTGGCGGAGGCATTTGTTAGCTTGGGAGGAGGAGAGTGTTTTGGAGTGCTCTGTTTTGTTGCATGATGTTATTTTGCAGGATCATGTTGATGACAGATGGCGGTGGTCTCTTGATCCTATTAATGGTTACTCTGTTAAGGGGACATACCGCTTTCTCACGATCGTTGACTCACTACCGAATCAAAATTTGTCTGTTGATGTCTGGCTTAAGCAAGTTCCGCTTAAAGTATCTTTGTTCGCTTGGAGACTTTTTTTGTAACAAGTTGCCGACTAAAGATAATCTTGTTCGGCGTAATATTATTCATACATGAGATAATATTTGTGTGGGTGGGTGTGGCTTACTGGAGACTGCAGACCATCTCCTTTTTAGTTGCGAACCTTTTAGCAATGTTTGATCGGCAGTTTTGCAGTGGCTTCATTTATCCTTTATTGCTCCTTCTGGGAGTAGGAATCATTTTTATCAGTTTGGACATATGGCTGGGTTACCGCGCTCTTCAAACACATTCTTTCGGATAATCTGGCTTGCTTGTGTCTGGATTATTTGGAAGGAAAGGAACAACATGGTATTTCATCAGAAGGTTGCAGATTCACTTTATTTAGCAGAGAGGGTCAAACTGTTATCATTTCAGTGGCTAAAGGCAAATATGATTACTTTTGTTTTTAGCTATCATGAGTGGTGGCGGCACCTTGTCTTGTATGGGCATTAATCTGTAATTTTCTTTTTCCGATTCTTTACTTCGGTGTTTGTTGTTATGCATCAGTGACTTATTGTTGCACTCTGTTTTGGTGATCATCTTTTGCACACCTTGTGCGAGATGAATTACCAATGGTAATCTATATTCCATTTTTGCTTGTTAAAAAAAATTAAATTAAATTCAACATTGTATGAAAAAAAATATTGTTTTTAATTTACACGCGTTAACATTAAAAAATGCGGAGAGTCACGACGGTCATCTGAATGCTAGTTCATATATTCGTAAAAGTATAGCTCTGATATTTGGCTCACATAGCAGTCAAATTAGTGAAAAACTATTTGCAAACTCTTACAAGCTTCAACGGAGAATGACCACTTGATATGATCCTTGAGTCTAAGATACTTATATGAAACATAAAATTGTGTAGCTTTTATCTTCGGACATATCTTTCGGTAACTATAAACAATTAAACTCTACCCCAGAAAAACTCTATAAGCAATTAACATAATTATGATTATGATATGATATGATGAAGGTTCTATAAAATTGGCATAAATTTAAGTTCAAAGAAACAAACAAGGGATAACATAATTAGTCCCACGTCGACTAAAAAATGCAATAGGATAGTATTTATAAGAGAAATGCTAACTAGCACTAGTTAAGAAAATTAATATAGAAATTATGCATTGGAAATTGGTGAAAAGTGGAATGTTTAACTATATGAAAGTAAAAAAATTGTTGTTTTTAATGAAAATTTTCTATTTTTGACCTCCTTAACCATTGTCCTTAGAAGACTGGTTAACAAAACCCTATTTATAATATTCAAATTGTCTTTTATACATTGCTGGAGTGCTATGAAATGTTCAAGTTGTGATCAACTTTGTACAATTTTGTATGGTACTCCTTTTATTATATTTTTATTTTTTAAGTAGAGAAAATAACTAAATATGCATTATACGTAAATGTAATACATAATTTTGAGATGATTTTTTTCACTTCTAATTATACCTTTAAATAAAATTGTTATATTGTTGATGTCATTTAAAAATATAAGAATTTATATTATATTTGTTATATTGTTAGTGTCATTGAAGGAAAAAAATAAGTATATGTCATTACACTGCGAAAGTGCAAAATATTTATATCTATAATTTTAACCAAAATCAAAATTTCATAAAAATTATTGTTCGTAATTTACACGTATTAGCGTAATAAAAAGAGCAAACAAATAGCCCGTTTGAATGATAGTACACTAATATTAAAAAAAAATGATAGTACACTAAAAAAAATTATTTTAATCTTATTTTCGAAAAATATTTAATTTATGTATCTTACGAATAAGCGACGCATTAGAAAAGCAAAAGGACTGCGTCATTTCTCTCTCACCGGAAACAATGCCATCTCTTTTCAAAAAGTGTATCACTTTAAATATTAAATTGCCTCAACAATTATATGAATTGAATGAAAAAGATAACAGCATCATTTATATTACTCCAGCTGGTCCTATTTATAAGAAAAAAATTATTTTTTAAATTCATTGAATAATTAATGTATTTGGTATAGACTATAGATCAAATACATCATTTATGCAATGAATCAAAAAAGTCAAATGTTTCTTATAAATAGGATCGGAGGGAGTATGAACCCAGACTTATTTAAGAGCAGCCAAATTTCTTGAACCAAACTCCTCTTGGCTTGGACAGTTTGTCTCAAAACAAATCATTCACTATGTATGTATCCCATCTGTAAAGACAAAAAAAAAAAACTTCTATAATCCAAAGAGGTTCAAATTTTGACACAAAACAAGTTCCTCACTTCAAAAAGGTGCATTGTAATAGCCTCCAGGTTGTCCAATCCCACCAAGTTGCGGTCGCATTCCATAACTCATCATAGGTTGTGATCCACCTCCAACCCTTGTTAAACCCACTTGACCTTGCATCCCATCTCTCCCATATTGCTGCCATAATTGTTGTTCCTGAACAAGCAAATGTTGTTTCCTCTCCATTTCTGCTATTTGCACATATGAAGGTGGTGGCACAGACAGTGATGCTGCAAATGGATCCTGTGTTCCTACAGCTTGCATTGTTCCATCTGGAGCCGGCAAAGCAAGAATCGGTGTCACACTCTTACCAACTCCAGGTAATGCTACACTACTAGCACTCCCACCACTCACCTCAGTTGTACTCACATGTTGTCTCACTGCTCCTTGATCATACATTCCATTCAGTACAAGTGAATCAAAGCCACCTCCCAAATCAGCCTTCTGTTTCGACAGATTACTACTAGTTTCCACCAATGCTAATTCCCAATCAGCTTTTCCTATTTCAGCCGCCGGTGTCTGCCATGCTGAAGTCACTTCGGATGAACCAAATTCTTCCCACAAACCTTCTGTCTTGACGGTCGAAGCTCCAGAAAACAATGCCAATGCAAATTTATTGCCTTGTTCATCAGCTGAAACACCATCATCCCTAAGGTTCACTAATTCACCTGTCTCTTGTTGAACATGAGGAGTTTCTTTAGGCTGCGGAGCCACAGGAGGTTGTTGTGGTCGAGGTGTTAAATTCTTCACCTCAGGCGCTGGAAGAGCCTTCACCTCATTGATATCTGCCTCTGGCTCTTGTTCTTTCAAAGTTATTACCTTAACCTCCAACTTCTTCTGAGGACTCTTTGTTCTATCACTCATTTCCTTCAAGAAACCCTCAAGTGTCCCTAAAAGACTGTCAGTGATTTTCTGCACTTCAGGGTACTCAGAGGACCTAGCAATACCCATATCCTTACACCAACCATAGAAACCTGCTAATTCATCCATCATTTTGGAAGCACTAACATAAAACTCAAAGGCTTGTACACAATGCGCATACTCCATTTCCATAAACCTATCCATCAACACCCCCAACACATCACAAATTTCTACATACAGCTTAAAACTATCCCTCACAATCTGGTTAGTTGCAACCAAAACCAACCTATTATTCTTAGCAGCACCATGTGGTTTACAACCTAATGCGCGGTCGAGAATTTGAAGCAAATGCTTCAACCTATCCAAAACCCTCTCAGCTTTCATTTCCCTCACAGGGGTAACCTCACTCTTCTCCTCATTCCTCTTCACAGAACCAAATTCAGCATCCCCAGAATCAACAACACCTTTCAATTTCTTCTTATAAACCAAAAATTCAACCTTTTGATCAAGATACATTGCATAAACCCTAACAAAACCAGCATGATCCCAAGAACTAGAATGAGCCTCATCTCTAAAATCACTCAAATTAAAAACATTCATTCCACTCCGAGTGGCATGAACAATTTCATCCTCAAATGAAGGGTGGCCATCAATTAAAAGTCTATGAACAAGCATAAGAGATTTAACAGCAACAATCCAATCACGAGTTTTTGTTAATCTCTTAGAAATTGAGATTAAACAAGCATTGACATAGCCTTTAGAATAAGATGTAAGATTGAGAATTTCTCTTACGTATTTGTCATCAGCAGGAACTTCTTCATGGCTTGTTGCTTTGACAACCAAAACTTCAAGGTCAGGTGCTAGATTTCCAGCAACTTTTGCTATGCTGATGCTTGTTTGATCCTTCATTGCTCCAATTGCTTTGCGGATTGTTGATGATGCCATTTTGGAAGAGAAAGGATCAAATCAAAGAAAGTGTTGCTGATGAAAGTGTTGGTGAATGTGTTACAAAAAGTGTAGTAATAATAATAAATAAGAATGAATGAGAAAAAGAAAGAGAGAAAAGTGAGGAGAAAGAGATTATGAAAAACGCGTAATGAACGGAAAATGCAATTAAGATTGAAAGATTTTTTTGTACAGGGAAAAGAAAAAGAAGGAACAATGCTTTGCATTTGCACACATCATCATCATCATGGGACGCGGTCCTATTCTGCTTAACATGACATGCTGAGTTGCTGACGTTGGTGTCCACATGCACTAGATTTTTTATTACGGTCCGTATGGGCTGTTTTATCAAATAAAAAAGGAGTAAATAGTCAATTACTCTTTTGAAATTGTAATCTTCATCAAAAACTTTCTTGAGTTTTATAAAACTTCAAAAATAAACTTGAATTTGTCAAACGTCTGTCAATTACCCTCCTCCGTTACAATTCAAGGGGGTTTTTGACAAAAGTTACAATTTCAGGAGGGTAATTGACCATTTAAAAAAGATTCTTCATCATTTCATATAAATGTTATAAAGGAAATGCTAGATGATGCTTTTAAGACATTGATTAAAAGAACAAAAATAAAAATTATATGTTGAAAAATGTTAAATTTGACTTTTTAAAATTTAAGAAGTTATAATTTTCAATGTAAAATTACTATTTTTAATTTCCTTACTTGTTTTTTTTTTAAGAATTTCCTTACTTGTTAACTCGTATTATAATAATAATGAAATTATAAAGTTCCTTACTGTAATGAATAAATTATGAATGCTTTTTGAATAAAAAAATATTAATGTTTAAATTAAAAATTAAAAGATATTTTACTTTAATGCATAACAGTTTTTTTTTCGAATAAAACGTACTGTTAAAAGTTTTCATCCGAAAGAAATGGCTCTTTTTTTGAAAAAATAAAATAAAAAAGCATACGTTTTTTTTACAAAAAAAAATCAAGATCGTTTAGTGTATCATGCTTTACTGTCCCATTTTTACTCTAAAACATCTAGATTCATGTAATAAAAAGTGTGACATTGGTAAATACATAAATACTTGTGTCCGTAACTATTGATCAATGATCTTTGATTGATAGATATGTATGAAAAAATATTTGTTGAAATAGATTAATTAACTTTTTAAATGAATCTTAATTATCTCGAAGGGATTAGTCTCACAGTTGAGCGATGATACCTTTGATTTTTAAAAAATGATTGCATTTAACTTTTTCTATAGGCTGATTGAAATTAATTTTAATTTTAAGTGGTATTTTTTAATTAAAAATAAACAATATTGGTTCATTCGAATTGATAGAATATATCGGTAAAATACAAATTTACTACAAACAAAAAAAGATAAATTTACGAACAAACTCACAACATTCATATTAATAATCTAAAACGATAAATTACATAACTCCACAAATATAAATATATTTAAGTTTTCAAAATACCTATGTCTCCTAGTTTGTAAGCCGGCTACACAAGAAAGAGAGAGAAATGACGTTTTTAATTTTAAAACAATATCAAAGTCTGAAGCCTTTTAATTTAAGAGCATTAAAATGTTTTATTATTAAATTATTTGTTTGTAAAAAATATCTTTAAAATTATAAATTTATTTTTATGATGCTAATCTTTTGAACAATTGTAATAATCTTGCATACACTTTATTTGTTTTTGAGGGGACGCATACACTTTATTTCATCACATATCTTAGGGTATAAGAAACAAAAACAATGTGGAGAATAATTCAGCAAAAAAGGAAAAGAAATGTGGACAATCATCAATAGTTGTTCTCTTTCCATTAAGGGACAGACTCAGTCAGCAGTCACTAATACTATATTTTTGCTCTAAAGGTGATTTACCAATTTTTATTTTGATAAAAAATTATTTGTCAGCATTAAGCACTCATTTTTTAGTCTTTTGACACTCCCATTGCACAATGTCTTTTTATCGTTTTGAATGGTTTGTCGCTCTGTCTACACTTGGCTAAATGTTTCGTTTAAAACATTTATTAAAATAGAATACTAAATAAGTAACTTAAACATTGGTGCTACTATTGCCTCACCATTTTTTTCTTTTACAAGTGGATAATGTGCGGGGTTAACATAGATTTGCATTGATAAAAAGATTAAGAGTTCGGTTCTTCCTACTAATACAATAAATAATAATATCTAAATAATTATCATTTTTATTTTAAAAGCGAAAAGTAATGTTAGCAACATTCTCTTTTGAACACCCCTCTAATTAATTTTCACTCTTTTATTGATTTAAATCATTATGGGACTACACTTTGAAAATTGAACCCACACAAAATAGTGGGACATATATTGATTTCATCCAATAAAAGAGTGTTTGCTAGAGAGAATGTTGAAAAGCGAGTGTTATTAGCATTTCTCATTCGAGTTTAGTCTCTTCAGTCTCACGATCCACTTTCTAAACACATTCAAATCAAAAAATGATTTATCTAACATAAGATTCTCAGAATTTGTAGCGTTTTAGTGGATTCAATGTCCTCCAATAGCTATTGAATCTGACCATCAAAGGATGTCGTTCGTAATGGTCCACCTTTTATTCTCCAAAGACTTCTCGTCGAGGAAGTATAAATATCTCCCCGCCACAACAATACAAGATAAACAATCTCTACACTCTAAAATTTCTTGTTTTTTGCTCTCATACTAACTTAAACGTTAGAGTGTCTGTAGGTACCACCCCCACTTCAACTTCTCCAGTTCACTTAATATCTTCTCTATCTAGCCAGCCAAATTAATTATTCTAAGTGATCATTTAAACTTAATTAGAATTCTTAATAAATAGTATAAAATGATATATTTGTGTTTGTAAGTTGAAGATGGTGAGAACTTCCTTCTCTCCTTCCTTCCTTCCTTGTGTAGGGGTAGTTAGAACTTAGAAAGAAACCCGCCAAACCCAAACGGACTCTTATATATAAAGATTTAGATTTTTACACATCTGACCCTTCCATTTTCCACATTCACATTTCAGACCCAAACTCGTTATTCTTTCTCCGATCAAAGAAACCGAGTCACCACCATGTTCTTCCTCCGAGTCCACTCAGTCGACGATGAGAATCCACTCGATCCCGAACTCATCTTCTCCGCTCCAACCCAATCTCAAACAAACCCTAAATTCACAGAACGCAGAGGCGTTCTTCATCTCTTCCGCAGCGCTTCACACTCCTCTCTCCCTAATTCCAATTCTCTTTCCTCTCTTCTTTTCATCCTCGCTGTTCCTAATTATTTCTCCTTCGATGATTTCATTCGGTTTTGTGGTCCCCACTATCTTGATCGTCTTCATCATCTTCTCTTCATCAGGTAGGTGCTGTTTCAATTCCATTTTGAAAAAGTTGTATAATAATATTCTGTTGCAAGAAAACCCTAATTGTTGATTTTGATTTTGTAGGAACGATGGGATGGAAGATAGGTATAGTGTGTTGATTAGGTTTGATGATCAGCTTGCTGCTGATGCATTTCATACCTATTTCAATGGCAAAAAGTTTTCTCCTGCTGAGGTAAGTAATAATGGATTTCCATAAATTTATACTTGTCATGTTTACTTGTATTAAGGTATTGTTTGGATAAACAACTTAGTTTGCAGCTTATAGGATAAGCGTTTATCGAATATAAGCTATTTCCCTTAAAAAAAAAATCAAACTGTTTTTTGTATAAGCTATCTTGGACATCTTATGGATAAATCATAAGTTGTTTTCATAAGTTCTCCTAAACAGTCTCATAAGTGTTTATGCTAGTAGATAAGCTCAAATAAGTTAATTCAAATAGGACCTAAGTAAAAATAGGTAGTGTGTTTAATGTGTTATTTTGTGCATTGATGTTTCTAAAATAACCTTTTGCATGTGTTCAATTCTGACTTCTTATCTTTCAAGAAAATAGTATTAATAAGGGTATATTTGAAAAATATATATATATAATGATTTGAAATGAAGCTTATATTTAAGGGCATTTTTTTTTTCTTTCAAAAAAGACTTGGATTTAGGACTAATATTTATGTGCATTTCCTCAATAATCAATTAATACCTTTGTTGTTTTTTAAATTTATTGGTCTTCCTTATTACTTATATCTCTCTTTCACTTTTCAAATGATGATCAAAATGTAGGCAGAGATATGCCATATTTTATTTTTGCTTTCCGTGGAATACTCGGAATGTGAAGAAGTTGCTGGGACTCCTCCAGCTGGTTGTACAGAAATACCAACTTGTCCAGTTTGCTTGGGTGAGTTCCATTTTTTTCTTCATTGTGACCCTCTGTTTGCTTGGATCTTAGTGACTTTTTTTTCGCTGTCTTCAATTTCTCTGAGGTGATTATGATTGTGTGGATTGATGTTTATGGTGATATTTTCTTCTATTTTTATGTTTGAATGCCAGAGAGACTGGACCCTGATACAAGTGGAATACGCACAACACTTTGTGACCATTCATTTCAATGCCCTTGCGTCTCAAAATGGACATATTTGTCTTGCCAGGTATGTAGCTTCCCCATTCCATCAAAACCTGTTTTGACATTTTATTACACTTTAATCTTTGGTTGGTATAGGCAATTCTATTGTCCTAACATGTTAGTTTGACCTTAATACTTAAGACTCTTAGAGCATCATGGGTATTAGGTGAGTGATGATGATTCTTCATGACAAGCTTGGTCACTCAACTTGCACAAATTGTTTAAGAGTTTTATTGCCTAACTAGGATATTACCGTGAGGTTAATTTGCATTGAACATATATTGATTGTTTCAAACGAGTTTGAAAGTTTCTCAGGTTGTCACAAGCTCTTCATTAACCAAAGTTTAAGAATATATTTGGATTGCATTCTATAACTTCATAATTATGAAATATTATCTTGGGAAATTGAGAGAATATCGCAATTTTGTTTGGACATATTATTATCATGTTAATGCACTTTTTAAGTCCCAAAGTGAATGGTGTAAAGGTATCTGAAGTACTTTTATAAAAATAATTTGATCTTGCATAAGCTCAAACTCTTGTATAAAGATAAAAGGTGCAACATGGGCGATGGGAAAAAATGGATCCTATCAATTTTTTCCAACCTAGGATATTAAGCTCATGAGCTTAGTCTTGCTTCATTGTCGAGAAACGAAAGAAGAATATCTTCTCCAAAATTTGTTTAGACATAGTTCACTTATTGTTCGGAGTGAAGTATTGTTTAAACCAAGCGAGCTAGAATGCATTGAATTTCTGGGAAGGTGTTCCAATTGCCCGTTCCAATTCGAATACCTTGTCATGACTTCACTTGAAACACTAACCTTGCCTTTTGCACCCCCCCTCCTCATGGTCAAGGTAACAACTTCAACACATGGCCAACTTATCATTGCACATTCCGGATATTAAAATCGATTTAGTTTATTTTCTCCCTAATTATAATTTTAAGTTGGGATGCAAATGCAAGCATTCATTGATCATTTTTATTTTCTAAAAAACAAGGAAGGACGGAAATTAGGGTGTCATCTCAGTATGTATGATTGCATAGAGTGGTTTTGTTTGAATTGTAATGCGAACATTTTTTCAGTATTTAATTAGTAGTTATATTTTGTAATGTTGCATTGACTAAAATTTCATGTGCTTAGCTAACAAAAGCACTGGTTTTATTGGTAATGCACGTGGAAATATTATTGTATTGATGAAGAATTCTATTGAAAAGAACTTATGATGTTTATATTGTAGGTCTGCCGATTATGTCAACAACAGGATGAGAAGCCAACCTGTTTTATTTGTGGAACATTAGATGATGTCTGGGTTTGTATGATTTGTGGATTTGTCGGATGTGGAAGGTAATATATTAGTATCAGTTCTTTAATTTTTGTTGGTAATAACTTGTGTGCAAAAGTCCCTACTTAATATGTTAAACAAAACAAACACATTTTATTGTCATTTATATAGGTTATTTGCTTTTGTTTTGTCAGGGAAGACTTTAATACTATGGTTCTTTTTTAATCTAGATATAAAGAAGGACATGCTATTCGGCATTGGAAAGATACTCAGCATTGCTATTCTCTTGATTTTAGAACACAACAAATTTGGGATTATGTGGGTGACAATTATGTCCATCGACTGAATCAGGACCAATCTAGAATTGATGGCAAGTCGGAGGAGATGCATGTTCACTGTATGTCTCTAGAAGGGGATTGTGACACATGTGAATGTAGTGAAGATTTAGAAGTTAATGGGGCCTTCTTTAACAGCAAAGTTGAAGCGGTATGTTTCTCGTGGAAAAAGCTTCTCTGAAATTGTGGAGTTAGGGTGTAGCTAACCTTAACAAGTTTTTTCTTAACAAGGCTAACGTTAACAAGTTAACATTATAATGCACTTTAATTTTAAATCAACCCTAGATACATATTTACTTGCTCATTTTAGTGAGTGGAGCCTATCTGTTTCGCATGTATTGATCTCTTAATGTAATTTTATGCTGATACTAATTTGGGCAGGTTAGTCTGAAACAAAAGTCTGTGCACCTGTGGTATGATTTTGTTTGCTGTGTAATTAACATTGGGTTTTATGCATAAGGCACCTAATACCTGTACTGTCATGTAGACATAGAGACAGGCCCATATAGTTATTCTATAAATGGGATGTGAAATGTCAAATAAGCCTTCACATGTGTTGTTCAACATCATTTCATGGCCTAATGTCACACATTTGGTTGTTTATTGTATGATACTCGATGTATCTTGTGCTCCAATCATTTTTCTTTCCCTTGCTCTGTCACTGATTAATTAATGGACATGAACAGATTGTGGATGAATACAACCGTCTTCTTACATCTCAATTGGAGACTCAAAGACAAGTGAGTTAACTCTACCATCCTTGAAACTTTTTCACTGTGGGGTTAGAATAATCTGTAAACATTAAACTCTATTCAGGTTATAGAACTATAGATTGTTCATGTTATCAACTCTTCTCTAATATACCAGTTTCTTAAATGTCAACTGGAAGTGATGTAATTTCTAGTGTGGTTGTCAGTATAAAGTTTCTTTCACTTATGATGAAGGCTTTGGGACAATTGCTATGATACTCGCAATGGGTTGATCTTTTGATGCAGTAATATGATGACGTGTTTGTGAAATCTGATTATCTTCATACCATTTTCGTTTTAGTATTATGAATCCTTACTAATTGAGGCAAGAAGTAAAGAAGAAAGCTCCATATCTGAAGCAGTGGATAAAGCTGCAACTTCTGGCATGCTGGATATCCAAAATGAACTAGAAAAGTGTACTGAAGAAAGAAATGTCGTTGCTGAGGTAACTTTTCTCCTATATTTCCTTATTGCTTGCTTTAACTCTGCTATTTAGACACTTAGACACTTCATTCTGCCCTTAGGTTAATCGGAAGCTCATTAAAAATTCAGAAATGTGGCGAAAGAAGATTAAAGAAGCGGAAGAGAGGTAATGGTATTACCACTTAAGCTACCAATTTGTTTGGAATGTGTACATAACTTATTAAGATGTTAGTAAAGTTGTTTCTTTTTCTTTGGTTATTGATGCACCATGTTCTCATTACATGTTTAAATATGTGATCGTTTAGGGAAGCTACATCATTGAAGTCGATGAATGAGAGGGTACTTGATTTGGAGGAACAGGTATGGCAAATTCCTTCATTAATTCTTTGTATAGAAGCTTTCCAATTTTATTGTTCTCTGATGGGTTAAGTGACTATACAAACAGATAAGAGATATCACGATTTTTCTACAAGCACAAAAAACAATTGATAAGATGTCAGACTCAAATGGAATAAAGGAGGGAACAGTCTTACCAGTGGCTCATGAGCAACCTTCTCCTGGAAACAGCAAGAAAAACAGAAAGTCTGGTCGAAGGCGGCGTTAGTTGTAACTTGTAGCGTCAACTGCACGTATTCGAATTTATGGACGGGTCAAAGTTTTTGGAGGGAAAACACTGATAAACTTTGCCAACATTTGTGTGGGGCTGTAATCCCCTGATAGGGCTTACTCATTGATACTGCTGCTCGAAGTAATGAGAAAACGCTTTGTAAAATTGAGAATGATATTGGAAAGAAAAGTAAATGAACCTCTGCTGTGAATTTTACTTCTGAAGGATTCAGTTAAAGGTCTATTTGTTGTGTGTCTATTTTAAAGAGTGGTATAAAGGGGTGTACACATTAAGGGTGTGTTTGGATGGAGGGTTTAGG
>Ga0315914_1001230_pt1 | contig 37448 bp, 13 predicted proteins | sample MpolenodulesMG_FD_203920 | JGI IMG/M metagenome (GOLD analysis project Ga0315914, IMG submission 203920) | Medicago polymorpha root nodule microbial communities from Los Angeles, California, United States - elongated nodules | ecosystem: Host-associated > Plants > Roots > Nodule | place: USA...
TTGAGGTTGGAACTCCAAACACCTCAGTTATTTACCTTAATTCAAATTCCTAATTGCTAGGATATTTGACCAAAATAAATAAATAACTATCAGTTGATCCAAGCAACAAAAAGAATTTTTTTCATTTAAATTAATCTTCAAAATCCATTACCCTCAAATTTTCCTTTCGTATTAAACCATTCACTTACACTATCACATTCAAAAAACTCAGTATCTGGCTCCAGCGTGTAAGAATACACATGATACATTTAACATATTTCTCATTACCAATACCTCAAGTAAAAATACAGGGGAAGTTCCATCCTCATTCGTGTAGGAAAAACACATTTTAGTCTAGCTAGACTTGTCAAAAAGGCAAATTGAACTTAATTTGTGGTCAAAATTGAACTCGGATAATCATGCTCTTAATTGAAAAATTATCACAAATCTGGGGAAGCAATAAATTCACTGGCATCTTTAAGTATTTTCCTAGCACGCCAATAGACAGCGGTAGCTTGTTGTGATGTTCCCATCTGCAAGATCAAAACCCAAAAAAAAGGTATATATGCATTATTTGATTTGATTGATAAACTACCCAGGTACAAAAGAAAACTAAATCCAACAAGTAATTGAAAACTAAATACATGATCAATTAAATACATGTATTTTGATACCTTGACCTCCATGTGATAGTAGTATTGCCAAAAGTCAACATTTTGGTCATAAGTTGCTAGTGCAGATTCATATAATTTCCTGGCATTTGCGAGACTATTTTTATCTCCTGTTGATGCAAGGTTTGCTTCCAGCTCAATGCACTTCCTATATAATGCAAGGCCGGGATGCGGTAAAGCTAGATATCTGCAATGTAAAATAGTTGAGGAATTATAACAGATACATGATAGAAATCCCATACAGCACACTATGGAAAATAATACCCCGCACTGATTCCACTGCTCATACCTTTTATAGATATCTCTGGCCTTGTGAATTCCATCCTTTTGAAGTATGAAACTAACAATGGCAGATGAAAGCGAAAATCCACTTTCACTACCACCATCTCTAGCCAAAGAAAGAACAGAAATCTCCACCAGCTTATCAAAGTATCGTCTATGACTTGCATAAAATTTAAGGGCCTGTATTGAGTTACAGTTAGAGAGATGAACAAATTTAGGAACTTCAAACCTTTAACACTATACAAAATAATTCAGGTGAAGGAAAACTAAATTCAGGCAGAAGTGAATAAATTCAAAATGCATGCATAATTAACAACAGAATTCTGGGGGTAAACAGAAATATTTTCAACATAACGGAGATGCACCATCTTTAAATACATACAAGTTAAGGAAGAAAGAAATTTATTGTTTTATAGAAAATAAGACATCGAGAAACAAACACCAACTTTGGTTTCAAATGGCAAATACTTTGTTAATGCAAGAAAAATTAATCAAAATTCAACTTAAAAAAAGGTTTAATTGCACTCAATTGTGCGATGTTGGCCCCTTCTAGCTTCAATTGAGCGATTTTGGCACCCCACATTTGATCTCTTTTTTATTTTTTATCCCCCACTCAGATTTTGACTTTGGATTAGCTGATGTGTCATTTAAATGGAACGTGTTTTGTTCTTATTGGCCAGAGTGGATATTTAAAAATATATATTATAAAAATAAAGTATTAATAATTAAATACTTTCGCGTAATTTGTTTTTTACAAAACGACAAAAAACGTTCAACAATGGAAAAGAGTCTTGGGATAACCAGCTAAAGATTCAGAAGTTGAAGGATGTGATGTGAATGAGCAGTTAAAAAAGGCAAAGAAGCAGGGTGCTTTCATAAGTTTGATTGTCGCCAAGTCCATTACAAAGAGCTTGCATTGTCTATCAATGAGGCTAATAAAAGAGCGGACTGCTCATCCAGAGAAATATATAGATGAGGGAAAGCCTACTCCTCCTGAAGTTAATATTTACCACTGTGTTGTTCTCAAACAATGTTATAGCTGCATTTGTTGTGGTTAACTCGGCAACAAAGAATGCAAAGGAACCGTAGAACCATGCGCGTGTTTCATGTTGTGACCGACACGCTTACATGCTTCTACGGTTCCTTTGTATTTTTTTATGTTGAGTTAACCACAAAAGACGCAACTACAACATTGTCTGAGAAAACAGAGTGGTAGATATTAACTTCAGGAGGAGTAGGATTCCCCTCATCTATATATTTCTCTGGATGAGCAATTCGCTCTTCCATAAGCCTCATTAATAGATATATTTCACTAGGTGAGCAATTCACTCTTCCATCAACCTCATTGATAGACAATGCAGAGAGCACCTTGCATCTTGCCTTCGTTAACCTTTCATTCACATCATATCCTTCAACTTGAATCTTGAGGTGGTTATCAAAGGACTACTTTCCAATGTTGAACACGTTTCATTTTTTTGCCTATTTGTTGTTTTGCAGAAAACAAGTCACATGAGGGTATTTAATTATTAATACTTCTCTTTTTTAGATGATTTTTTAAAATGGCGACTCTGGCCAATAGGAATGAAACATGTTGCATTAAAATCACACGGGAAAGCATTCAGACACCATATGTAAAAAAGTAACTCAGGAAACTGCTTAAAAATCCAATGATCAAGGGATAAAAGACAACCAGGTGTTCTAAACCCATCACAGATCTATTATTAGTCACATCTTGGATTTGCAAGAGGTTGATTGACACTAGTGTTTAATTTATAAAATATTTGTTGATTCCTTTTGATTGGAGCACATTTTATACAAGACATGGCAACAAAAACAAGAGATAAGTGGTGACAACATACCTTTAGCCACAAGTTCTCTGATTTTGAAACATGAAATTTGGTCAAAATTTGTCTAAGGAGTTCGAAAAGGGATAACAAATCAGCATCACTGGGCAACAAAGAACTTTGTGTAATGCATGTAATTTCTATAGAAACCCTTAATTCCCATAACTGCACTGATTCGGCAAGTTTTCCGCTGCAAAGCTTTGCTACCAGTTTCCTGGCCTCATCCAATTGTCTCAACTGCAAATGTAAGGAGACATGCTTGCAAGCAAGATCATCAGTGATGATTCCCATGCTTTCAGCCCTTTCATATATTGACAGGAGATGTGATATGTATGGCCCATCTATATTGGGTTCTTCATCTTTAGGAGCTACAATACCCATTAGAAAATTTGCATACAAACTAAACATAGTTCCTGAAGGCACACTTTTCAAAGCCTCCTCATAAACCTGCAACAGATCAAAGCCAGAACCCAATGATTTGTTATAGATCATATAGGCACAAGAAAAAAGGAGGCATTGAAAAATGTTGTGGCACACCCTCTATCTAACCATCCTAATACTTAACACGGGAAAAATGGGTTACCATAGTAAACTACAAAACCATAACATGATGAATTTCCCTAGTTTCATGTTAAAGCATTCATGAATCTCGGCCACCATAAAATACATCAAGGAAAAGATAATGAGCCCAATGGGTTCAGTAGTTCCTACATATTCATACCTGAATTGCCTTTTGCACCTGAGGAATTATAATTTCTTGGTTAATCTCGTGAACAGCTTCAACATTGCATTCTTGTTTTGCAAGCCAGTCCCAGAATTCTGGTTCAGTTGAAAAATCCCTCTTCATGTCGTTCAGTACCTCCTCGCACATATCTTCATAATGTGATAATTCTGTTCCCTCCAATATTTCAAAAAATCTCTTTCTAAGATTGAGACTCGAAGGGATGGCTTCAATCGCTCCACCATAGACAGTTCGAAAAAGGTTCATACCATGCTCAGCAAATAATTCTTTGTTTTTCTTTGATTCATCTGATTCAACATTTGCAACATCGTTTTCCTCTTTTTCATCAAGGGTCATAAACAACTCTTTGTTTTCATCTCTCCATTGTTTTTCTTCCGCAGTTCTAGGATCACGAGTCAGAGTTCCCTCATCCTCACCCAAGGCAACCTTCCTAGCCTTTAACTTGTTAATGTATGTGAGTTCCATCCGAAGATACTCCACCCAAAGGTCTTCTGATGTTGGGCAAACTCTAATACCTCCCTGCATTAAAGCACGAGCAGCCACAACATTCAAGTTACGATCAAACTCCCAAGCTGCAGCATAAATCCAAACTCCCGGAACCTTTGGGTGCAACCTAACAAGTTTTGCAAGTGCCTGCACAAATTTAAAAACAAAATGTTCAAAAAATCCAACAAGTAAATGATCCAAATCCTAATATTTTAGTGCCAATGCAATGCAGAAAGTATAAAGGTGAATTATTTACTCTACATGTTAAAAATTAAACACCCTAGGCATGGCAATGGGGCGGGGTGGGGACGAGTTTTACATTTCCCATCCCCATACCCGATTCTCACCTGTTACCCTACCCATACCCAACGGGGATGAGAAATTGAACCTCATCCCCGTCCCCGACGGGTTTGGGTATCCCCACCTCATCCCCGTCCCCACATTGAATAATTTTTTTTAATAAACAATAGAAGTTTTTTTGCAACCCCTAGAGAAATGTTGTAATGCATAATCCAGCAATATGCTCACTTTAACATTTGTTAGACCGATTGATTTAGTTTTCCTTTAAATATCAATGGTAGTTTTTATAACACGACAATTATCAAACAAAAAAACATGGGATATCAACATAAATTTTCTGCATTCGGGACGGGTTTGGGTATGGGTTCGGGGTGGGTACCTATATACCCATTACCTGTCCCATACCCAAACCCAGTCAAAACGGGGAAAACTGTCAAATTGGGTTTGGTTTGGGCGGGTTACCATGGGTATGGGTTTTGTTGCCATGCCCCCTTTTAATAATCTATAACCTGCTGGAATGAGTTTGGTGAAAGCTTGACTGTTGCGGAATTATAGACAACTCAAATTTAAATGTATTGATTAACTAAAGTTTACCTATGACATCTGTTCTTTTCATTAGCTATTCTTTCATTGAGTAATCTGTTTCCTAAATTCATATTCTACCGTAGTACCACCAAAACAATTTAAATTGTCAACACTATAGGGTCTCTTTGAACTGGCTTATTTGAGCTTATCAACAGACATAATAACCTGAGACTGTTTGAGGGCTTACAGAAAACGGCTTATGAAAACGGCTTGCAGATTATATGAAAACAGTTTAAAAATAAGTACTTATATGACAAGTGTTTATGCTATATGCCTGTTTGGATTTGCTTATTTGAGCTTATCTCATGGCATAAGTTTTGTGAGACTGTTCGGGAACTAAAAGAAACAGTTTATGACAGTTTTCATAAGCTTTTTTCAGCTTATTTTCATAAGCTCTCCAAGATAGCTTATGATAACAGCTTATAGCATATACAAATATAATTTAATTTAATTTTACCATCTATAGAAATAGCTTATGTAAGATTATACACAAGTGCTTATCAGTTTAAGCGCTTGTGCTATAAGCTATAAAAAAGCTATTTATCCAAAAAGGGCCCTAATACCCGTTATTTTCAAAATCACTTTGTTTCACAGCAACAACAACAATGATGCAATGAAGAAAAAAAGTTACCTTCTTCATTCTGCCATTTTTATTAATCCTGCAAAACTCAAGATAACGAAACCAAAGTTGAATATCACCCTTATAACGCTTCAAAGCAAGCTCATAAGTATCAATAATCCTAATCAAACCAGCGAAATCAGATTTCGATTTCTTCAAATTCATATTCCCTTGTTTCTTCAACTCACGCGCCACCGACTTCTTCCGTAGCCTACGTAGTGAATCGAGCTGCGTCTCATAATCTATGTACGCTACAAAATCCGCCTTCAACGGACACGGCCTTTTCAGCCTGTACTCGAATTTCCGCCTCTGTTTAACAATCTCGGTGATTTCTCGCTTGTTGAATAGGCCGCGTTGCTGGAGATCTTCGAACTCGTCGAACATGCGCTCTAGCTTGTATTGCACTATGTCAGCCATGGTTCACGGTTTAGGGTTACGACCACCGTCGACGGAGGCTGCGCCGAACAATCTCTTGGAAAATCGAGTTCTAGTTGAGGTTGAAGAAGGGTTTTCGATTTAGTTGGACCTCTTATATTGCTAGGCCCATATATCAACTTGGGCCTCATGGGATGGGAGTATGTCCGTGTGCGTTGAACATTTGTCTACACTCCAAACAATGCTGAGAAACACCAGTAAATGATTATTTTAACCCCGAGTCGGTTAAAATTCATCGGCAATCTTCGTGCTGCGTTTGATTTGAAGAAGAAGAAGAAAGAAAAGAGAAATAAAAAAAACTATTTTATTTATCGTTTTTTAACTTAATTTTCAAATAACTTCAAATAATGATTTTGTCATTTATCTTCTTTTCACCTCATTTTGTCTTTTTGATCAATTGTAATATTTGTATGAATTTTTATGCATCATATCGAAAATTCATATGAAAATATGAGTGACTGACCATAAATTTAAAAACTAAAAATTCATCAAAATAAAACAATAGATTTAAATGTTGAAAATTCATATGCAAATTGATCAATATGACGTGAAAAAGAAAAAAAAAGGAAATGAACGAAATTGTTATCTATAATTTGGTTAAGAGAGGACGAGAGTGGTTTTGCAAATGTGTATGTATATATTTGTAAAATCACTCTTGTTGTCTCTTAACTAAATTTTAGATAACAATTTCGTTCTTTTCATTTTTTTCACGTCATTTTATATAAGGATCGGATTATAGTAACAAAATGGAAAGATTTGAATTTGAACATAATGATTGGATTAAAATCATCCAGTAAATAGGGTTGGTGGTTAATACAAAAACAACTACCAAGCCTCCTTTAAAAAAAAACAACAAACGAGCATTATCCTATTAAATAGGGTTGGTTAAATAGATTAAATTACGTCAAAGTGTACTATTATAAACCATATTTTGGTTCAACTCATTAATCTCCACGTCTTTGTAATAGATTCATGGCTTATCTACATCGCATTACAAAGTATTACCATTGTTATGCTTGGGATTGCATTACTAAAGTCATAATTGTCCAACATCGCACTCTCACGGTTTAGTGTGTACTCCCTCCGTCCCAAATTATAAGCAAAAAAAAACTCATTTTCTTTGTCCCAAGTTATAAGCAAAAAAGATCAACTTTTATCATATTTAATTATGTTTTTTCAAAAAATTATTTTTTCCATAGGAAAATTAAATGCAACGTGCATTCAATTTGGTCTCTTTTTCATTTTCTCTATAATCAACTACCAATGAAAATTGTTTTTACATCTTCCTATAAAACTTATTTCAAAGATAACACAAAAAACTATGTTACAAACTACTATGTTTTAATTTTCTTAATAAGTGTGGTTTTTTTTTTCCGCTTATAATATGGGACGGAGGGAGTGTTTATTTTGATATTAGTATATATTACTGTAGAAATAAGTGTCTAATGGTTACATATATGTTTCTTTACCTTCAAGACATGATCAGCTCAATAAAATTTCGTTGTGAGTGGAAGGGCAAAATTGGTATGATACCTTATATACAAATGCAAAGAAAAGTTGCAAGCAAACCCTAGGTTTGCTGTTGTTTTTTTTACCAAAATGCTCCTATTGGCGCCAAAATGCAAGGTCATGTGATAATTCTGCCCATTGATGGTATCAATGCAATCAAACAATGTCATTTGTATCGGGAATGAATCCTCTCCAGTGACTCGAGGGTCCAGTATCATAGTTTCTCCTATAAAAAAAAAATCACAATGATTATCCAAATCTTATGATGCATTCTTAAGCAACAACAAAAAATATTTTGTTAACGTAGATAAGAAAACAATGATTTCATTATCATTCTATACCTAAAGGCTACATCTAGGTGCAATGTTCTATGCACATTTATCGTCACCCTATGCATGAAAGATTAGATGGTAGACTTTGACTTTAGTTAAAAAAAATAACAATATTTCAAATTTACAAAAAAAAGGTTATACATCGAGACATAGAAGTTGTAATTATTATTAACAAGAGAGTTTATCTTATTTGGTTTTAGCTACACGATAAAAGGATTTTGTTGCAATGCATTCCAATCCTTTTTTATGTCCTTCCACTTATGTGTATAGCATGGAGAATATGCAAACAAAACAGCAGGAATATATTATTGTCAAAAACACAAAGTATCTAAACAATTCAACGAGGCTCAAATTTATTGGAAGGAATTATACAAAAGATATGAGAAGTGATGGAATTAAAATCATCGTTAAGGAGGAATATTGAAAAGTTTATAACAAAAAATTAAAATAAATAAAGCATCCCTTGAATTAATGATAAGTTGATGTACATTCTTGAAATATTAGAGAAATTCTTTTACAAAGTGACATTTGTTTTTACGCTGATAATATATAATAGATATTTTACGCTGATAAATAAAAAAAAAGACACGATATAAGAATTTGTTTTTAATAAATATAAAAACTTATGATTAAGTATATATTTTTTTAATACCCTTTCATTCCTTTTTAATTCATTTTCATTTTTTCAACTCCGTATTTCTGTTTATAGTCCACACAGATTGGTATAATTAGAATTTATGTTTCATTGTTTGTAGTCCACGCGAATTGTTGTATTTAAAATTTATGATTCATTGTTTGTAGTACACACAAATTAGTTAATATCACGCTGATATGATTCTATTCAAAATTATTTCTATGTTAAAACAAAAGATATTTGCGTTTGTCGGTTGGTGGCAGTGTTCTTTTGATTGTTTTACTTTGTTTTCTTTTTCAACGTCTTTGTCTTTTAAGGGCGGGCGTGGGTTAGCTGGTATTGTATCCGAACTTTTTGTTTCTTTTCAATACACCTAGTGTTGAGAAGTAGGTTATTTTGGTGTTTAATATATTTCATTTTGTCTTCTTAAAAAAAAACAACAAAATATATCTTTATAAATCTGATTGATGTTATTGATATATTTTACGAACACGTGAACGCATATATATTTATCTCGCAAGCTGTGCAAAATCAATATACCACATTTAAAACAGTAGATATTACCTTGACCAAAAAAAAAACAATAGATATTACTAACGATGACATGCAATTTGATACATTCCTTAAAAAAAATGTATCTTGTAACAATCAATCACAAATAAAGATACCCTTAGGAGGCATGGATTACATACTAGTAAAGAGTACAGAATGAACTAATCTTATTGATACTTGGAAAAAATGATGACAGTTCATGCTTACTACATATTCAGATACTTCATCATTCATTTGTTTAAAAAAAAAATGAGACTAACAGTGGAAGCTCAAGGTGAGCTAGCTTTGAATAATAAATTTCCCGCGTGTATACTCTCACTCAGTAGAAGAAGAAGAAGAAAGTTCTCATCAGATCATATAGATATAGATATAAACATTATGCCACCCTCTCGTGACATCATGTTATATATATACTATAAACTATCCTAATTAAACTAGAAAGGCCTTGTGACACGACCACTTGCCCTGCCACAAAGAAGAGCATTCTTTGGGACTGGATATTCATCTCTCAGTGATTTGGAAGGTGTGTATACCCTAAGATAGAATTGTTGTCCTAAATACTGTCTTTCCCAATTCTCAGACCTTATATTCCACATTCCAACATTGTCAAGAGCCATGTATATTGCTGTCCATGACCTTGGATAAACCTGCATGCATTCAATTACGAATTTAGAATGTAAAAACTTACTAATCTATTAAAAGCATTCATTAAATTAATAACTGCAATACTTTTTTATACCTGAGTAGTACATCTAGCAACGGTGTCTCTCAGATTGTAGCGTCCTCTACTATTAGGTGTCCACTGCCCACTACCAAACCTATTCATTTCATAAAGTTTGTTAGGTTAAAAATTGAATTTATAAAATGATTTCATTCATATATACTGTCAGTGCAAACTAATCGTATTCATAATCGTTAGATCATTTAAAGTTTCTTTAATCATATTGATTGTGATTTGCTTACAGTGTAAAAGTTTTAGAACTGTCAGTGTATCAAGATTTAAGTGTCGGTTAAATAGCAATATATTTCTATGTATTATAAGCTTACCCTACAACAAAGAAGGAATAACCATCAATATGCCATGATTGCACAGAATTCTCCCAATTTTGGAACACAATCTCCACATACTCATGGAAATTAGCACCCATGACAGCAGTTTGGAGGTAAGCATTGCCTCCGGTGGGCGAGGTAGAGATGCCTCCAACATAAAAAACTCCGGGAATGTTGAAGTAGTCAGCAAGTTTCAATGGAGTGTCTGGCGCAATATACGATACACTGTTGACAGCATACCTCTGCTTGCCATTTATATAAGGAGCAGAATTTGCAAGCATGATGGTTCGAGTCGGCTTGATCAATCCATAGTGATAAGATCCTTGAGGGTTTGGTCTTGGTCCACTTGCTGTCAGGTTCCACCTGGATTCAGGAGCAATAACACATAAGTTATTAACTAAAAAAGTACTTAAAAAGTAATCACTTTCTTTTTACTCGAGGACTTTATGAGAAACAGATCTTTCTTCGATAGTTCAAAATTTGATTCGACATTATAAAACACAATACACTAAATAGAGTTTGTCATAAGAAAGCAATGTATATACATGAAAATTTCGATAATAATGAAACTAAGCTTCAACAAGAAAAGGGGCAATAAGGGAAACAAAAGAGCACCTAATAGTTCTGGCTTGGAAGACAGATGAGGTAACATCAAGAGTAGGGCCCGGAGGAGCAGGACCGGATACCCCGATGCGTGAATAGCTGTAATGAAGAATGGAAGTTGTTGTGAGTACTCGTCTGGTGAATCGCGTAGAGACAACTATGTAGTAATCCTTGACAGGCTGGTTAGCCGTGACCAGCACAGAATAGGACTGCCCGAGATGGATGTCGAGTGAAGAATAAGTGTTTTGGAGGGTATGAGATCCTTCTACTTCCACAAGTTTCAATGAGTGTCCTTGGATTCTGAAGTTGATGGATGTTGCGAGCCCAACATTTGATATCCTGAATCTATATGTCTTACCTGCAGATTGAACATTTAATCAATTGTGTAAATGTAATGAGTACATGAGTAGATTCAACATTTAAGCAATGCATTAAAATCAAAATGTACTACTACTACTATCACAAGTTATTTTTTCTACCAACCTTGATCGACAGTGAATGTGTTTCCATTCCAACCACGGCCATTGATAAGAAGGCCATCAGGGAAGGGAAGATTGTGACCATTCTCGAGGACTCGTCTCAGTCTCTAAAACATCAGAGGGTAAGTAATAAGTATCGAGAAAGGATTTAGGAGACACTGATTAGAAAAAAAGAAGAAATTGAAATGAATGCAAAGAATTTGATTACGCGGTGGCCTAGCTTGGACCAATCACCGGCAAGTAAGGTAAAGTCCCCAGCAGGAGGAGGAAAAGGAACAGGAATGCGAGGACGGCTCCAAATTCTGATGCCACCAAATGCACCGGCAGCTTTATGCATTCCAAGTGATGGGAAGTAGAAGTAGGTACCGATCTGGTCCTTCACCTGGAGAGTGTAAGTGAAGTTCTTCCCAGGTGGGATCGGACAGTTTGTGCCAGAAACTCCATCCTGCCATGAGTTCCTCCTGTGCTGTATGCCATTCCTGCAGAAGATATGTTTGAAACAATAAAATTCCAACAAACTAAAATAATATACTTATGCTAAATAAATAAACTAGACCATTCACTTGAGGCTTGTAAATCTAAAGCATTAACAAACTTCTCTTTTTGGCACTTTATTACAAAAAAGGACATGATCAAATGATACATATCAAATCAAATTAAATAAACATAGCATTCAAATTGGAAAATTAAAAGCCTTGATGTTAACACCATTACATCAATCCATGTTGTGCTAATTAAAAAATATTAACTTTCACCGGCTCATATATGATTTAGGGAGTGTATAGTATACTCAACCACGGAAATAAATTTGACTGCAGTTGCAATTAAAACACATACAGTGTGTTAGCTGGCATTTCTATAGCACTGCATAACAATGGATTGGTACAGTCAATGAATAATTGCAAGGTGATCAAGTAGAGAACATTGTTTATGATCCCAACACATCATGGAAGAAATATAAATTCTAATGTAGGAGTATAACTGAGAATGGACCATACAACATCATTAAAAAATGAATCTAACCTCTAATTAAAGTAAAAAGCAATTAGACAAAAAAGACCAAAAAGACAACATAGAAAAGCAAGTCTACATACTTCTATTTATTGCAAGAGTCCCCTTTTATTAGATTTTGTTTAATTATTACCACACTAACCACCCAATGAACTAAATCCAATATGTCAATTTATGTTATGTGAGTTCTTATACAGACCTTTATATCCTAAATAAGAAAAAAAATTGCACCTTTAAAAGAAAGAATGAAGTCATGTGATCTAAAGTAATAATAAATAAATAAAAAATAGATTTGTTTGGTAGAAAAAACTAAAAAGAGAGAAACTTTTAAACATAGATTCCTGAATAAATCTGGCATTTTTTCAAACATGTTGATAATAGCAAATAGTTCCAAGAAATTGTAGTAGTACAGTACGTACCAAGAAATGAGGAATGGTTCAGTGAGGTAATTATAGACACTGATAATCAAGTTTTCATTGGTAACAGCATCTATTTGAGGCCCTGGAAACTGACCATTAATCAAGATCCCCTGCAACACAAAAAGAAAGAAAGAAAGAAATTCAACAATGACAGTTATTATTTATTAGTACTAAGAAAGAAAGAAAAACAGCAGTTACCTGTTGTTTAACACCAAGAGGATAGATATCACCATATGTGATTTTCCAAGTGAAGAATCTATAAGGGTCTTCACATTTGACAGATGTAAAAAATAATAATAATATTGTGACAAGAATAAGAAAGAGAGAAGAAACAACATTGCAATATGATTTCATTTTTTGTAACTTGTACTATTAGATTTAGATAGATAGATATTAGATCTATCTATACTTCGTTGTTGGATTCAGAAGACAGAACCCACAACACAACACAACTAAACAATGTTTCACTTTTCTAGTCTCTACTTGACTACTTCGTCCTTTTATGTTATGTTATTTTTGTTTTTATTTTTTTATTCTCTCGTCCATAATTTTTGCGTTAATGGAACGCTGAAACTACGACATGCGGTGGTGTTATATCGAATTTGTCACCATCATAATGCACGGAAGTTACATTATATCAATTCATAAATTAATTAATTAATTAATAATGGATTTAATTCATATGCATTTATGTCTAAAGATTTCTACGTACAATTTATTTACTATTAATTTTTTTTTATAGATAGATGAAATGACAAAGTCATTATAAATTCACACGCACAAGTGGATGTATCGGGGTTCGAACTCAGGTCATGACATCCAACCTAACAATTTTGGCATTTTTGTTAGTTGAGCTAGGACTTCTGCATTATAAAGGGACTTGCTAGAACACACTCACTAATTTTCATGTGGGAGTGTTTTAGTAGGGTGTATTTAACCAATTTTTAGTTATCACTTGCTAAAATACTACTTCTAAAAAACAAGTTGGTGTATTCTAGCAAATGCATATAGGAGTTGCTAACATACACCCGCTTATTTTTTAGAATGGGTGTTTTAGCTACATTCACCTTAAAGTGTATTTAACAAATTTTTAGATATATTTTTGCTAAAACATACTTTAAGAAAAACTAGTGGGTGTATCCTACCAAATTCCTATTATAAATAATCATATAATACTTCAAAAACACTTGATTTATTTTTAAAAAAAAACATTTTACATTGTTTGTAATTTAAAAAAATAAAATTGAGTTCTCTCCTCTCTTCTCGTCCTAAACTCTCAATCCAACACACTCTTATTTGCTCCTCCTTTTTTCAAACACCTCCCCTCCAAACTCGCAAACAAAGCTTGAGGTGTGTTAGCAAATTGGATTTTGAAGAAATATCTTATATTATGTCATTCTTTTAATTTACGGACACTATAATTCAATAATACCCTAAGCTGTGTTTGCAAGTCAGATTTTGAAGGAAAAAAATTATATTATGTCATTCTTTTAGTTTATAAACCCTATAAAATATGATAAATTGATATTGCGAGTATATACTTAATATTTTAAAAAAATGGTCATTATGTTGTTCTTTTATTTTATTTTTAACTAAAATGTACATGAAAATATAAATTTAACTGTTCAAAGTCTTCTCCTCCAAAACTAATTGTGAATATAAGAAGTGATAGTTAATAAATGAGTTTGGATCTCCTTCTAAAATGTGGCTCAAAGGACAAGGACAAGCGTGTTCAAAATCTAAAAAATGTGAGTTCAAGAACATATGTGTCGGATAACAACATGTGTCTGTTTAACTTATAACAAGAAGAAAGCATACAATTACAAAGTTACTATCACGGAGTAACTTTCTCGTGAAAAGGGGAGTGTCGTGAATTTTTGTTTGGATGCGAAAGCAATGAAAGATGGAATGAGTTGTATTGTATGCAATTGCCCAATAATTGACCGTCTTCATCACATTCACATGGTTTGAACATTGAAGTGGCCCCCACTTATGGATCAAAGTTCTTTGCTGCTCTCAGTTCGCACTACTGCACTGCCCCCCACAAATTGTGTCTCATTTTTTAATCTTCAAATTTAACACTGTATTATTGAAGTTGATGAACAAATTCACATGCTTCTCAGTTCTGACATTTTCATTTTAATATAAAAAATCGCTCCTCCATAGTATTTATGATTTATTTTTGTTGTAAAAATTTATGGACTCATTGACTTCACGAGAAGATAACATAATATATCATGAGAACTGAGAGTGATGATGAATTGATTTATGATTCACACGCCATAATTGCATCACTTCACTGCGTTGTGTATTACTACTGATGTAATAAATACATAAATAATTGCAAAATAAACAAGTTGCGGGGATAGCTCAGTTGGGAGAGCGTCAGACTGAAGATCTGAAGGTCGCGTGTTCGATCCACGCTCACCGCATTTTTTATTTTTAACTCTTGGGGTTCTATTTATTGTTTTGTTCAATGCATAGATGCCAGATAGAGTATCCTCATCATCATAGAAACAGCTTGGTTTGTCTCATAATAATAACACTAAAATTAATTATAGTCACCAAAGGTACAAACTCTTGTATTATTATTTTACTGCTGCTGCAGAAACCAGTTGGCCCTGAGAGATTGAATGTACAACATTAGAAGACAGGTAAAAAGGACAAGCAGATACCGTCGGCCAGCACAACAGTAAATAAAATATAATTGCAGTAAAAACCATTCTTTCCAATTCAATAGATTGCACATTAGGAAGATCTTTTATCCATACCAAATAAAAAAATTACTTTCTGATGCAATGAAAAATTCCTTTTTCTTTCTTCGTCCGAACCTTTACCTTAAACTAAAAAAGAAAAGAGGAATCCCTGTTAGAAATGATATTTTTTTCTTTTTTATTCCCTTTCACGGGCAGGGCCTACAAAATAAAACATAGTAATGAGTGCTCCTTAAAATTAAAATGAGAACAGGGCAATGGCCCTCCTATTTTGCACGAATAATTCCACACGCTTAACTCCAACAAAATACACCGACAAAATACAATTCTACATCTACACTTTCTAGGTTGGTACTGGGTTACTTGCTGTTTCACAAATCGAGTAAACTACCAATTTTGACCCTTTGATTTTAGTCTTGGAGAAATCGAGCAAACTACCGATTTCGACCCTCTAAAATAAGTCTTAAAAATCATTAATTCTTCTGAAAGCATATGTTATGACCTAAATTGATAGTAGATAGTTAAATATAAAGACTAAATTGGTAGTAAATTCTTAATTATAAGAACTAGAACCAGCTTGAATATTTAATAGAATAAACTTTTTTGAAATATTCATAATACCAAAGACCTATTCAAGAGTATTTTACAAAGTTAAGGACTAAATTGGTGGTTTACTCCTTACACATTAGACATTCGAGATTCTTATTCTCACGTCAATTATCCTTATCAATAGATAATATCGATTAGTGTTAGCAACGCACCCTTAGTATATTATTCTCAACACACTCTTTAACTTGTTGGCATGATAATTAATTAAAGAGTACATTATGGTACTAGAGAGTGGCTTGCTGGCTTAATTCATGGTAGTATAAGTTGTCACCATTAGAACACCAAGCCCAAACCTCATACCTGCTCCCAAACATCAGAATTGACGTTTTAGGTTCAAATTGAATATCACCCTCAAATCTCAATAGTGAACTGAACGAGTTTATTTGGTCATCTCAGGTTTCGACTTTACAATGACCATTTATAAGTTGATCTCAATCCAGAGCAAGACTTGTGACCATACAAGCCTTGGTCCTAAATATAAACAATGCATTGCTTGAAAACTTCCAGCACAACTAACAATGTGTCGGAACCACGGTGGGATGAGGGCACGAGGCTAGGCACACACTTCTAAAGCTATTATTCTTAGCTTCTTGTTTTCGCGGCAAATCGGATGCTAGACGTGTTGTGGCAGGGAAAAGAATTGAAACCAAATACATGCTAACTATATTGTACACACATCATTTAAAAGTGCTATTATAAACCTTTGAAATCAAATTGAGGCAACATATTTGGATCTCGAGGCAAATATACACAATCCATGCAAGTCTCAAAATCATTGAACATATACGAATGCAAAATCAATTACAAAGGGTGAAAACTAATGAAGAAAAATGAGTTTCCAAGCAAGAGTTCGTCATTAAAACGCGAACAAGTCACACAATGAACCATAGATCATTCCTTGTTAGCTAAATTCTCGGTACTGCTTTAATATATGACCAGATTCGGGTGGAAAAAATGCTAGGAAAACACACCTGACATTTCCAGTGACGAATTAGGTGATATATCAGCCCTGAACATTGGCCTTACCAAGTACCAACATGTTAGCACTAGGGTCGCCTTAAAACCGCTAATAATAGGTTTTATGTTAAAATATTCAGATAACAACACCCAAAAATACAATAAGATTAGAGGCAAGAGTCAAAGAGAACAGCACAAAGCCTATGAACATAAAGACAAAGCTAATCCAATAATTTGAAAATTGAACAAAAAGACAAATATTAATATGCAAAACGGTAGATAAAAAGTTTGCGTCCTGTACCCGTGTACAACCTGTCAATTTCAATAACCCCTTTACATCTTCAAAAAAAAAAAACCTTCACATATTTCATGTGGTCTATAGCACAAAACTGCATGCAGTTGCACTGCATGCCTTAGACACAACAATAGCACAGTGTGAATAAGGGGTTCACCATTAGGATTTTCCCAAGGGACAACTACTTGCTAGAAAGTGTCAAAAGGAGACCATAATGATCACTGGGCAAAACAGGGCATACCAGTTGTTTGATCTCGCCTCTTACTTTCTTCTCTTTGTTGTATGAAACACCAGGTATTTCATCCATCCCAATCATGTCAATATTGCTTATCTTAAAATCACATAAACGGCAAACAAAACGATCTAGTCGCTTTTGGAGAGTACGATTGCCAGTCAACATTTGGTTTGACTTGGTATCATATGTCCAACCAGCTTCATTTGGTCTTAGTACAGACCAGGCATCAAGCCACCCGTCTTCTAAAGGATATTGACCATCCTTTTTGTCATCCCAGTTCATATCACCCCCAAAAACAACATTAGGGTGCCTCTTGAGAATGTTCAGAGCCTCATTAGCCTGCTCCACTCGTTCCTTGCTGAACATTTGATCCCATTTTGGAGGGGCCGGACAAGGACTCTCAAGATGGCTAGTGGCCACAACAAACGACTTGCCGCCCACATACTCCACGTCAGCAATGCAAAGTTCTCTTCCCATTATAGAGTTGCTAAATGATTTGGTGGAGAAAGATTTCACAGGTAGTTTGCTTAACTGAAATTCATTTGACAGATATTTGAGTACCTATGAATAATACCCTCTTTCTAAAATAAAAAGGTCTAAAAAATACTTCAAGCAAAAATATAAGTATAACATTAGCATACAGTTATCTTAGTACGAAGCTTGGTACTCTTCTGAAAAGATTTCATGCTATTGCTAGCAGACAATATAACAGTGGTACCAATCATATATGAAATGACAACAGAGTTCAATTTAATATACAAAAACTATGATAAAAAGATTGTGGTCAAATGTAAAACTGGATTATAAAGAAAGATTATTGCACGTACCACTATATCAGGCAGATTACATTACAAAATGATAAAAAGGTTGTGAAATTTACCAGCATACAATAGTAGGCTTTTGAATAAGCCTGCTCAGAAGAAACTGAACAATGATATACATTCCACCACGCAGATCGCTTGAAAATGTCATATATATCGCGAGTAACCTCCTGCGACACAGGTGAACAAAATCAAACAACGCTACAAAAATATAAAATGCAAAAAAAAAAAAAAAACTGTATGGTAAAATATAAAGCACAAACATTGAAACAGGTAATTATTTGGAAAATTGCATAATTGAATGTAATCACATGTGTTGGTCAGTGTCGTGTTAGTGTCGGACATTGACATGTGTCAAACATCATACACGTTTTCTACCAAAAGTATCGATGCTAGAGAAATTGTAAATATAATATGTAACGAAAATGAAACCTGAAAACAGATAAAATCAGGGGAATGCAACAAAACAAGATCACCAATAGCTTTCATCCTCTTCTCCAACTCCAAATCCTCACGAAACCAAACATTGTAACTCAAAATCTTCAACGAACTAACACCTTTCCCAGAATCAACCCTCTCTAGTGGTTTCGGAAAATGTTCACAGGAATTAAAAATATCAACAGCCCTTTTGGAATCCTTGGCTTTTAATGGTTGATCAAAATCTTCAGAGAAATCAACGAAATCAATAGCCTTTTTAGATTCCTTGGCTCCTAACGGCTGATCGGAATCTTCAAGCGAATCTACAGCTTTCCTCTTGCACGATCGAAGAGGCCAGAAAACAGAACCAACGGAAGAATCATCATCGATGTCGTTGATATCGTTGAAGCTGGAAATGGAAAGAACGGTGTTACGTGTACCGCAGAGGTGGCAAGTAGGGTTTTTGTAAGAGTTGAAGAGTGTGCATGATTTGCAGGACCATTTTGGAGAAGACGAAGACGAAGAAGTAGCAGAAGAAGATGAGGGGTGTGGAGGCGAGGAGAAACAAATTTCGCATTCAGATATTTGAGAAGGTGGATTGACGAAAGTGCATTTTTTGCATGACCAAGACATTGGAGATGATTGAATTTGAAGAAAGTTTGAAATTTGGGAATGGTGGTAACGTTTGAAATTGAAATTTGAAATTCTAGGGTTTACGATAAAAGTGGAGCGTGAAGAAGGGGAAAGGGTAAAGTACGAAACCATTCGTGTTTCTCATTTCAAAATTCGCACCGCTCTTTGCACTGCATTCAATACGAAAGACATTTGCTAGGCTCGGTCATCGACTCGACAGAGGTATCGAGTCACTTAATCGATGGTCGAATCAACGAATCATTGATTGAACCGCATGATAAAATTAGATTAAATCGAATGACTCGGTTAGATAACCCAATGTTTAGATTAAATTTGTAAAAGTATTTATTCAGATTGAATCGGTGACTCGATTACTTCAAAAACTAAAATAATAACATATATAAAATAAAAATAATTATCCAACAAACATAATTTCATAGACTAATTATTCATGTGATAAAAAAAGTGAAGATTAATTATTCATGAGCTTTAAATAAAATATTTGAGCTTTATAATTATATTTTTTTAGGGAAGCTTTGTTATTATATATGTCTATGTTTTTGTCCGTTAATATTGTGATTTATTTTTATAAAAAAAATAAAAAAATTGATAGGTATTTGTTTTGCAAAGTATCAAATGTTAATTTTGTGAGGTATTTTTATCAACTAAAAAAAGGTATTTGCTTTGTACAATATTCAATATTTCAACAATTATGATCTTATCCAAAAATTTGTTTAATATATTCTTATTAAAAGCAAATTAAAAATAAAAAGAACAAGCGCTCGAGTGGTTAAAAAGTTGTTTCTTAATAGGAGGGTCACGAGTTCAACTCTCATACGGACCATTTTTTGTAACATAATTTAATTAAAACATGATTTAAAGCAAAAAAAAAAAAAAAAAAAAAAAAAAAAACGGTTCGACCCATAACTCGGCTGAGTCACCGGTTTGACAGATTCTCCCAGATCAACCAATCTGACCCGCCGGTTCGAGCTGAGTTTCAAAACTATGCGTGTGATACAAAACACATACATCAGTTATAGAATGAACCTAAAAATCAACTTTCGCTTATAATAGTGGCCGGAGGGAGTAATACCTATGAAAAATTGACATATATTATGCATTGTCCTTACCAACTGAGTTAAGCTCACGGGGATATAATTGATTAAACAAACCGAATGTTATTTGGATAATTTTGATCAAAATTATTTTTGAATGTATATTTACTAAAATGGACATAGCTAAATACAAATAAATGAACATAGTCGAATGTATATGTAGATCAATACTAAATGTAGATATATTATTTAATTTAAATAAATAAATTTTCTATATATTAATTTAAAAAAATAATAAATGAGATCATTAAACAATTTTTTTACAAAATATTTGTTCATATATTTTATATCTTTTGATATAATATATTTAAGTTAAATAATACCAGAGTTAGTGGCCAAAAATGATAAAATATAGCGTAAAAGAAATGTAAAATTAAAGAAAAAACAGTAAATCTGAACGAAAATACTCCAAAACTTGATAACTCATGACCATAAATATTTTAGGGTTAAATATGTTTTTAGTCCCTATAAAATTACAAACTTTCAAGTTTAGTCCCCACAAACAATTTATTCACTTTTAGTCCCTATTTGTATTTTATAGGGACTATTTTAGAGGACTAAAAGTATTCATTTTTTGTAAAGTGTTTTCAAAAGATGAATTATTCTCACAAACTACAATACTTTGGAGGACTAAAAATACCATTAAAATTTTTTAGGGACTAGACTTGAAAACTCGTTATTTTATAGGAACTAAAAACATATTTAACCCAATTTTTTATGGAGGCTAATTTGGTATGTTAAGTTTTCTGATTAAATTTGGTTCATCAAGTTAATTACAAAGCAAAAAAAAAGGAAATTGATAAAGGACAATAAAGAAAAATAGTAGATTGTAATAATCAAAATATAAAATTTATTGGAGAATTGATTGTAGTTAACTCAAAAGTTAAAAATTGTAGTTTCAACCAGAATTGTTTTTGGAGATGAGAATTAATTTTGAGAAGTTGAACCAAACATATTGGGTTTGCTAGTTTTCACTTTTAAAGCTACCAGAAGTGCTTTTAAAGGTTGCAGAAATTGAACCAAATAGATATTAAGTGTCTGTTTGTTTTGGCTTTTCAGCAACAAGAAGCATTTTTACAAACCTCAAAAGTGGAAATTAAGTTTTCAATGTTGTTTGGATTGGCTTTTCAGAATTGCTTCCATCCTCCAAAAACAATTCTCCTTAAAGCTACAATTCTTAACTTTTGACTTTCCTAGAATCAATTTTACATTAAATTTTATATTTTGATTATTACAACCTATTATTTTCCTTTATTGCCCTTTAATAATTCTCCTTCTTTTTGCTTTCTAATTAATTTGATCATCCAAATTTAATCAAGTTAGCCCCCAAAAAATATTTATGGTCATGAGTTACCTAGTTTTAGATTTTCGTTTACGTTGTCCCCATTCAGATTTAGTGTATTTTTTCGGTTACCTTTCTTTTACACTATATTTGATCATTTTTGGCAACTAACTCTAGTATTATTTAACTTAAATATATTTTATAAAAAAATATAAAATGTATCAACAAATATATTTTTAAAAAAATTAGTTTAATGATCGTATTTATTATGTTTTAAATTAATATATAGAAAATTTATTTATTTAAATTAAATAATATATCTACATTTAGTATTGATCTACATATACATTCAACTATGCACGTTTACTTGAATTTAGCTATGTCCATTTTAGTAATTATATATCCAAAAGCAATTTTGATGAAAGCTATCCAAACAACATTCAGTTTGTCTAATCAATTCTGCATTATTGTATCCAAACATAAACCAATTCTCTCAAAATTAATTCTATCAGAATCAATTCTGTCAAAACCAAACACACCCAAGTGACTGAGTTAGGAGGCACGTGTATCACATGCAAGTCTTTTATGGTTGTGCCTTTTTAAGGAGTATTGAATACAACTTTTTTTTAATTTAATTAGTTGACTTATTTTTCGTTTTAATTAAGGTAAAACAAATGAGATCTGTTAATTTATTGTTCTCTAACCAGTGTTTCGAGGCACTGGATAACATTACCCAATAAGTATTTATAAGATGATATAATAGTAAGTAAATATATTAAATAACTGATATGACAGTATTAACATATTATTTTAAAGTCTGAAACTATTTTGACGAATATAGTGCATAATCAAAAACTATTTTAAAATTTTGATACATGATTAATCTATCTACTTGTTACACTACACTACCAAGGACAAAAATAATTGTTACCCAAAAGAACCAAAATAAAAATATGTAGTGTCCATTTTCACGGGAATCACGTATGATGATGGGTGTAAGTCTATGGCCATGATATGGCTGTGCCTTACTTGTTTACTTTTTTTTTTTTTAAGGGGCCTTACCTGTTTACTTGTTTGGTAAGATTTTTATCCATTTATATTTAATCGACTATTTTTAAAAATAAAATAAATGGGTAAATAGTCTATAAGCGCTCAATTTTTTTATGTTCTCGAAAAAATTGCACAATTTATTTGTAACATGATTGATGTTTTTATTAAAAATATATAATAAATAAAAAAGATTGATTAGATGAGATACATCAATGTCAACATACTTGTTCATGCATTTATTTACGTTTGAGTTTTTATTGATTAACATATACTATTTCAATAAAGGAGAAAAAAAAATCACATGACTGAAATTAATGGCGCGAAATAACTCGGTTCACTCAATCGCAAGATGTGAATCTATCTCACTCCCAAATAATTCAAACTCCTTATTTTCTCTCTCATGCAGAAACGTTATAATGGCAATTGAAAACAGTGTTAATCATCCTCTTTTTCTCTCCCTAATACGTAATTAATGTTAATCAACTCAGTCAACCACTTTCTTCATCTCAACCGTAGATCTCATAATCTTTCATGTATTAATGTTCCATGATTTGAGTCAACCATCCCCTACATCTCAGCCGTAGATCTCGTAACCTTCCATGTATATTAACGAATGTATTCTCATTATCCTCTCCTGCTATCATTTTTACGTCAAAACAGTTTAGACTTAAGAATGGAAAGTGATGCACAAACTCTCTTAGCCTTGCACTGCTTGAAGGGTACAAATAACACCGCAAAATCTAACCATGTTTCATCTTCTTTCTTAATTTCTTATGTTTTGTTCCATATATATTTTTCAACTTACACTAATTTCTTTGAATCTTTGATCTTTTTCAGCTCCATTAGATCCAAATCATATAACTGATCTGGACAAGTTTGTTAACAGATTGCGAGTTCAATATAGAACTCTTCGAGTTGTGATATTCATCAACGAACCTTTTTTAATTGCTTTCTTTTCTGTGTTTTTCTATTTAGTTTGAAAATTTATCTTTTTTGTTGATGGTTTTGTAATCCAAACAACATCTATGGAGTATAATTATTATTCTTCACTTCTAGAATCAAGTGTTCTGTTTTAAGTTCTATTTGATAATTTCATGCAGTAATATGTGTGATCTGATCAAAAGTCAACAATGGCAAGAATCCAATTTGAATTTTACAATTAGGCCAAAACTCTGAAAATATATATTATTTGAGACATAATTAAGTGGTTGTTTCGACTCGACGAGTAAAGATTTGTAGGTACTGTCACTTTTTAGAAGTTAATGAAGTCTAAAGTTTTTCAAATAAATATAATGTCATATTATTAGCATGTCAAAATTTTACTCTCAACATAAAATAATGGGTTTATTTTCATACATTAGTTGTTCATCAGGTATAACATTTTTAAAATACCTGTTGCAAGTACTAAACCTTCTTCGATCACGTCATCCATATAACAAATCAATATATCAAATATTTATAGAACTTAATGATATGCCATTGTGAATAATCCAAACATTAATACTTATTATTGCTAATCGAAACTTCAGGTTAAGACTTAATGATATGTCATTGTGAATAATCACAATGGAATTTAATGGAACTTAATGATATGCGAAAATTCAACTTAATGATATGTCATTGTGAATAATCAAAAATCTGCAACAAATTAATAATTATCATTGCTAATCGAAAATCATTAAGTGGCAAAGTCTTTAATTTTTATATATGAATTGCTTTTGGTCGTAAGTTTTTCAATTCAAATTTGTACCTTAAAGGTCATAATGTGTGCAATCAAAGTGAGAAGTCAATGGAATGGTTCACTCTTGAACCTCCAAAAAATTTATAGAACTTAATGATATGCCATTGTGAATAATCCAAACATTAATACTTATTATTGCTATCGAAACTTCAGGTTAAGACTTAATGATATGCAAAAATTCAACTTAATATGTTTACACTAATACGACCTCAAATGTTGTTTATCACAAAGTCTTTCGTAATGTATCTTGATGTTCAATGTTCAAACATTTTTCTTATGTATGCTACCATTTTATTTTGTTGCTATTGTTGTCTTAGAAGAGAAAATATTTTAAAATTGTTATAAAACTTTTATTAACTATATATGTTTACATTTGTCGCTATATTCAGCATTACTCAAAATTAATATATAACTTTGTAAGTTTATCAGTTTGCATCTGCCATGCTTATTACACATTTGTATGAAAAAATTTACAATTCAATACAAGTTCCAATACAAATTTACACATTTGTATGAATTTTTTTACAATTCAATGTATGAGAAATTTTACAATTCAATACAAGTTTCAATAGACAGTGACATTTATAATTATGTGGTTGTATCATATCAAAATAGGAATTCTGCTCATGACCTTTCATATTCAAGACCCACCAGAACAAACTCTCGAAGTTTCTCGAATTTGATAATCATGAACCAACAAGTTAAATAATTTTATAAACATTCGATCATATTCTTAACCGAGCTCTGAACTTCTACGATTCTCTTCTAAATAATGAAGGGTATCTGTCTGATAGTTGATATTTCCCTAAAGAAATATTAGTAGAATGGGATTAGATGCCCCACTAGGTAAATATTTAAAAGTTTCTAAGTAGGAAAATACCTGTGTTGAAGATAACATTATAAAATTGCATTTCCCAGTGGACACTATGTCATAATACATTATTACATTATGATGATGAAGGTCACATTGTGATACATACACTACAAATTAATTAACAAATGTGATTTCAACAAATACATACGTTAATTACAAGATCCCTGTGAAAATTTATTCACACTACTTTATTAATACTATTATTAAAAGGGGGAGTATCTATCATAAGCACTAAGTCTAAGATTAGACCTACCAGATCACCATTCCTTTTCTCTTGCAATCTTAAACTCAACTCTAACACAAAATTCCATAATGGCAAAAATTTGAATTATTTGCACCTCATAAAAGGACCAACAACAATGCGGGGAGACATGATGTTGTCAAGAGAATATGCAAAATATTGTTAACTGTATTTATCTTAATGGTTCCGAACCTTAACTTCTCCCCAGCACTGCTTGTGTGAGTAGAGTTCACCACTTCCTTTGTCTTGTTGCTTACGTTCTTGCTGCAATATCACATCGAATGAGACTCACACTTAGATAAAAGATGCAAGTTGTTATATAAATAAAATTCAAGTATTCACATTTTAAGCATAATAAAACAAGAGGGTAAGTTGGCAGATCAATATTTATTACCTTCCAGGAAATTCACAGCTCCCGTGACCTGCAGAGGTATTCCCCACGAAAACAAAAATATTATATATTATAACAATCACAGGTGTTATTTATTCCTGAAATAGACACAACAAGGAAAAGAATAAAAACATACAAAATTGTGGAGCCCATTTTACACCTATGCAACAATCTATAAAGTATTTGGGGTGAGTCTACATACAAGACAATGTACTAAGCTAAAAAAAGTGCAAAGCAAGAAAATTATGGATTTGGATTGTGTACAACTTGACTCCACATCTCGACTATTCAATCAAGATTGAACGGCACGGTCTAGATTTCAATGCATATTTTGATTTTCTTTTTAATTATAAAATACCGAGTTTGAAATCTGAAAAGTTCAATCTTAGTCGGACGGTCAAGAAGTGGCTAACTGCGTCCAATAAAACAGGGTTGTGACAGTACAAAACCCAGTTTCAATTTTTTTTACTACATGTGAAGGTAATCTAAAAACATGGTCCAGAATCTTTGCTACTGTCAAGAAAAACAAACAGGGTGCTCTATGACAAACCAACATCCAACTCATGGAGAGTGGGAGCCAGTGCTACTACAGTTTCCTCTTTTCATTTCAAATTTCACATAAAATAAGACTAGAGCCAAATCAAAAGTTCCTTTGCAGTGTGTGGGGTTCCACACATAAATGCATTTCATTTCACGAATCATTACATAACATAGCATTACCTTATCATAGTTCTACTTTTAAATTATTAACCCTTTTCAAATCATCAGTAAAGTTTGTTACAGTAGTCACAAGCCTTTTACTACTCTTAAAAGAGTTAATTCTTCTTTAGGACCATAAAGTAAGCTAATTAGGCAAAACAACATGTATTTGAGGCCCAGAAGAATAGCCACATCAAACAAAAAGCGGCAACGTTGGTCTTCCTTTTCAAAAATCAAGTCAAATTTGATGCCACATTGAATTGAAATCCCAAATTTACCAAAATGTATCAATTAGAAACAACACATTTCAATTAATCATGCATCAAGCTTCCAAATTTTGTCAATATGAAATTGCAGAAAGCAATTATAGTAAGCACTTACTGGGATCTGTGGTAGTGATCATAGCAACTCCTTTGAAATCACAGCTCCCAGGAGCCTTCCCTTCTTTCTGGTAATAGCTATCAAAAGCATAAGAAGCATGGTTCTTAACATTATTAGGCTTGTAGCAACTCTCCCCGGGTTGAATCTCTGAACAATTAGCCCTCCCCGGTCCACACGCCCAATCCAATGCAGCTTGCAATGTCTTTGAATCAAAACCATCCATCGCAATGCAGTACGTCTGATTCGTTGTATCATTAGCCAAAAAAGTTCCAATTCCAGACACATGAAGCAAATAAACCGCCGTCATATTGCCATAGAAAAGCCCCCAATTAGCCTCCGAAACCGGCGGAGACCTTAAATCTTCATTAAAAAGCTCATAGATAAAAACACTAGAAGTAGTTTCAGGATGTAAAGGTGTTCCACTATGATCAAAAACATGCTTAATCAAATTAGAATTATAAGTATCAGCATTGTCTTTAGTAGCATAAGGCTCTTTAGAATCACCCTTACTAGGCCAACCAGTTTCAGTAACAAGAACAACAACATCAGTAACATTAAGATTCTTCATTGAAAAATAAGCAGAATCAATCATTGCATCAAGAACATTAGTATAATGAAGCAAAGTATTAGGATCCACCATTTCTTTACTAGGAGTAACAGGTCTAAAAAGAGCATTATCCAAAGGAACAACACCTTTGTTCTGCATGAAAACATAATAAGGATAAAGATTCATCATCAAAGGAGATTCAGTTTTAGAAAGAAACTGGAGAATAGGAAGAAGAACAGACACAAGGGTTTGGTTGAAAAAAGCTTGAGAAGGTGGAAAAGGATCAAGAATAACAGAAGCAGCATGAGGAGTTGAAACTTTGATTTGTTGATGAAGATTTGAAGAAACAAGAGCATTGTAAAGAGACTCCATAGCAGGAAGAAGAAGAGGAGCAGAAGAAGGAACAGTGGTAAGAACCTCGTCACCGACGGAGATTCCGGTGATTAATGTTTGAGGGTAATAAGCAACAACGTTTCTTTGGATCCATGAAGCTGCTGTTGTGTTGGAAGAACCAATTGCTAGAAGTTGATTATTTGGGACACTAATGATGACACGAATTTTAGTACCAGACAAAGATTTAAGGATGTCTGGATTTGCATCATAGATACGAACATGTGTTATTTTTTGTAACTTCAGAAATGAAACTATGTCTGAAGTTGATGCCATGTTTTCAACGTCTGTTCCAATGTTAACACCAATGAATGGTCCTCTTTCTTGTTCTTCATTTTCGAAATGTGAACTTTCACCTGCAAAAAAAAGATGAGTATTGTAATAAGAAAAAGAAAAAAAAAGTTGAATTGAATGAATGAAGAGAAAATTGTTTGATTATACCTGGGATAGAAATGGAAAAGAAGGAAAATGAGAGGATGGAAAAGAGAAGGATGAAATTGTTAGAATTTGCCATTGAAGTTGAAAAGGAGTGTGTGGTGGTTGTTCAGTTCTTCATCCTCTGCTTCTGCTTCTGCTTCAACTACAGAACCTTGCATTATTTCTCATCAAATAATATTTTATTATTTTATTTCTCTAAAAAATATTTAATGATGTTTGGTTTGAGTGGCTCAACAGAAGAGAAGAGGAGAAGATCTAGAGAAAGGGTTGAGAAGATCTGGCAAGTGAGGAGTGGGAAGGGATTGTACTCACTCACTTCCTACTGGTCTATAGGAATAGGACCTTTACTGCTTTCTTGTGAGTTTTGAAGATTCGTTGCTCATGCTTTCTCTAAAGTGCCCTTCAACTTAAAGTCCACATTAAAGCACAATTAATAAAAGTAAGTAAGAATTACTTCATCTGTCCTTTTTGTTACAAAGAGACTTTCGTTATTTTTTAATTATAACCAAATTTTACTTTTTTTTAAGTTCATTCAATTAATGATGTACGTGATTCATATTATGAACCACATACATCATTAATTGGATAAACTTAAAAAGTTAAATTTGCTTATAATTAGTAACGAAATGAATATATATTTTCATTTAGGGAAATGTTAACTTATACCCTTAAAATTAATCTTTAATATTTTAATGAATTAAATACACAAAGTTAACTTGAGTCATTAACTTTACCTTTAAGCACAAGTTAATGACTCAAATATAGAAATAATATATTTGGAATGCGTACATTAAAATTAATCTTTAATGATTTAATGAATTGAATGCACAAAGTTTAAAGAAATATTTCTTTTTTTGGATTTATTAACGTGTGCTATAAGGGCACAAGTTAACACTACCCTTTAATTTAAGATGTATCTACCATCTATTTAATTTTTTTTAATTACATAGGTATAGTTACAATAGCTCTTTGCTCATAATTTGTCCTCGTGAGCATAACTCAGTTGGTATGGACAATGCATAAAATATGCAAGATTCGAGGTTCTTAACTATAGTAGGTCATGTAATGTTATTTTTTGTATTCTTATTAGAATTTCATCTTATATCTATTAAATGCATTAAGTTTTCATTTGTCAAAAAATAAAAATATTCTACCAATATCTCAAATAATTAAAATCAAATTTAAGAGGCATATTAGTCTTTTAACATTTTACTTTATCTTTTGTTAATAGAAAGTTGAAATGAATTAGGCTCAAGATGTTCAATATGGTCAAAACAAACGTCAAAACTCAACTAATGTTGACTAGAGAAATGCTAGGAACACTCTCTTTCTAGCACTCTCTCTAACACCCACTCTGCTATTGGGTGAAACTCATGTGGGTCTCACCACTTTATGTGGGATCCATTTCCAATATGTGGTACCCACATGAATTTCACCCAATAAGAGAGTGATTGTTAGAGAGAGTGTTAGAAAGAGAGTGTCCATAACACTCCTCATGTTGACTAATAGCGGGGTTAAACTCATGACGAGTTAAATCAAGTATTAATGAGGGGGAGGAGATTGTCTCCAGTTTTTCTCTCTCATGTGTAATCTAAGCCCTCCATTAATCCTCCATTAAATAGGTGGGAGAATGTGTTTGTGATAATAAAAAGGAGAGAAAGTATAATTAAAGGTGGATAATTAGGCACTGTGGAAAATCGGAGGCATTTCTACCGGAGAGGATTCACTCCCTTAGTGAGGCAATCTTCATCAGTGATGGGAATAGGCCAAATCAGGCTTTGCTAGGCCTGAGCCTGGCCTACGAAAAAATTTACAAGCCTGACTTATGGCCTATCATATGTCGTTTTTCTTAGCCTGACGTGACCTATTTAAAAGTCTGGACTTGCCTGAAAGCCTACTTAAAAGCCTTTAACAACAAAGTCTATTAAGGGACTAATAGATAGAGAGGAAAATGTTTATATTTTTAATGTATGCAATTATTTTAATATAAAAAAACATTTTTTAATAAATAAGTATGGAAAATGTTAACCAATGCCCCAGAGACACTGGTCAAGGAAACCAAATATAGTATATGATCTTTGGAACTTGTGTAGTCAAAGTTAAAAAAGTGTAAAAAATTATGTTTTCAATGCAAATATTTACTTTTTTGTTTCCTTAAGTAGTGCCCCAGGGACACTAGTTAACAAGCCCTGATAAGTATTAATAGGCTGACCTGTTAGGCTCAACAAGCTTTTCTACAAGTTTAAGTCTGGCCCATTTAACTAAGCATGCTTTCTAAAAAGTCTAAACCTAGGCCTATCTACTAATCAAGCCAGGTCAGACCAAAACAGGCCATGCCAGACCATACCAAAATAGGCCAGACCGTAGGCCTCTGTAGGCCGACCTGACCTATTCTCAACCCTAATCTTCATTGTCATATTATTTTTTTAGGGTTTTTCGTTGTCATTTTATTTTTCTATTCTTTATTATTTTTTCTTCAGTTCCTTTCTCTTTCTTACTTTTTTGTTGTTATTTTTTGAGTCTTGTTAACGAGTGCCGCATGACACTCTTTAAGTATTTCAAAAGGAGAAACTATTTCATAAAAAAAGTCAAATGTTTCAATTTCTAATGCATTGATTGCATAAATTTTCAAAAAAAGTTACCTTTTAAAGGTCTTAAAGAGTACCCTAGAGACACTCGTTAACATTTCCTTTTTTTTTTTTTACTTAATTTTCTCTTTATGTTTTTTTTATTATCTTTCATTCTTCTCTCTATCACTTCCATTTTTTTCTTCCTTTTTTCTTTCGATTTTTCTTCTCTCAATCTCATAAACAACTTGTTAACATCTTTGTAGATTAGTCATCTCAGATATCACCAACAATCAATTTGAAGGAACACATCTAAGAAAATTGTTGTTCAGAATTGAAACATGGTTAGAAAACACCATAACTTAAATGCCCTTCAGAGTTAACTGTTGCGGAATTCATCGTTAGTTAATTGCCGATGCGATTATTGGTACAAATTTCAGGCAGAACCAATATTACTCTCTCATCCATTATCACTCTCAACTATCAATCTCTTTCAAAATCTCTACCAAAATCACCCAATCTCATTTTTTTTTTCAAAATTCATCCAAATTTATTCAACAAAATCACAAGTAAGTAATCATAATGCTATTAACATACATTTTAGTTGTTATAATTGTATTTATTTTTTTTATAATTTTAGTTTTAGGTTGATTTAAATTTTATTGTTTTTTATAAATTAAAAAAAATGAATCAAATGTTTACAAATAAGATATTATGATTCATTTTAAGAGTAGATTTAAGTTGATTAAGTATGTTTGCATGTTTATGTTGTAGTTTTGAGTTTTAAGGTTTATGTATAAATAGCACTTCAAGTGTTTGATGAAATGTTTGAATGAGTTTTTCATTGATTGTTTAATTTCTTATGTTGTAGATCTGAAAAAATGGACAATTTGTTCAACGCTCAAGTACGTTTCAATGGTAGAAACCGTCATTTGTTCAAGGTTTGGATCGATGTCACGCTAAAGGATCTAAAGGATCAACTGGATGAAATCAACTAAGGACACAACCCCGGAGACACAAGGAGGGTGGAGGACCTTCAGTATGCACGTCCCCAATTATTTGCAGACCGAAAAGCTAATGTTGACAGAAGATGACTGCGTGAGGAGCATGTTCTCCAAATATCGTCGGCACCAAATGTTCCTGAGGATTGAGATGGAAGCTACGTTGCTGAGATCGCCTGAAGACCGGGGCCGTTCCTAGCATTTTATGGGTCTTAGGCATAGTATGAGAAAATGACCCCTTATATAAACTTTTTAGCTCTTTGTTGTGATTTTATTAACTCTTCATTTCATTTTTTTCTTTCTTTTCGCTACATTAATGTTTTTTAGGCTACATCTTAAAACAAATCAAATACTCAATTGAAAGCAAAGCAAAACAAAAAATAGTAAAAGTAAAGAACTGTAGCACATGCAAATTATACTGAAATTTTAGCATACAAGAAATAGAGACTAAAATTTTGGCACTTAAGAATAATAGCGCAAAAAAAAAAATCAACACTTAATTAATTAAATTTTAGCCTTTTAGATGAAAAATTCTCCAATATTAGACCCGTAACAAAGATATATACAAGAGCACATTTATACCTTACAAGTACATCATTCCTCTTTTCATATGCTACAAATATCTTTGTCAAGTTCTTTGTGATGATACAATATTAGTTTTGGACGGTTGTTAATAGTGTACCTCAATGGAAAATTTAAGCACACTTCATCACTTATATTGAAATTTTTATCGCATTTATGATAAGAAATTGTCTCACTAAAATTAATGAGACATGCATTTATTTTGATGATTGATATCTCAGTTATGTTGACACCTCAAAACACCGTGTGTTTAAATATACCTCATCATATATTATTGATAAAAAAGAAAAAGAAAACAAAAAATATTGGGTGGACCACATGATCCTAAGTGTGTCTCAACGATATTGCATTATCAAATTCAATTCTGCAATCTTTCCAATCAATCCAAGAAAGTTGACACTATTATATTAATTTTTTTTTATCCTCTAAAGAAAAGATTAAAATTGATTTCTCAAGTAGACCCCTTTTCAACTAAAATATCGTTTGTTTTGTTATGATGATTCTCGCAATTTCTTAGATAATAAATATCACCAATATTTTTATAATTAGTGAGACACATTATTAGAAACAAAGGGCCCAACAAATGTCATCAATTTCTTAAACAATAAATTTCCTGACACATAATTAGAACAAAAGACACAATTTTTTTTATAGGAAGGGTGTATATAGAAATCTATGTTTAATATGGGAGTATATATAGCAACTTGCACTAAAAAGGCCGAAAAATTAACCAGTTCAGCCTTTCATCTTTTATTTGACAACTAAGTGTCAATATTTGGGCCTCTTGATGAAATTTGCTAAACATATCCCCCGATAAACCAAGTTTTTCTATATGCACCCCTCCCTTAAATTTAATTTTTTGGGCCACCTACGGGCATGGGCCCTAGGTCGTCGCACCCACGACCTATGCCCAGGGCTGGCCCTGCTGAAGATATTCTCAAGAGTTTTATTCTGCCATAAGATTACGTTTAGGTAACATCATTATTATGTAGTGTATTTATTTTGTTGGAATTTGAGTTTAATTCTTGTTAGTTGGTTGACTATGTCGGCATTGAAGTTTAATTCCTTTGTGTAGGATGAGTGGAGCGTAAGAGAATGCGGCTCATTCCTTTACGTCCTTACTCATTCTACATGAAGGGATTCGATGTGATAACATATAAAGTTGATTCGGTAGAATACATTTGTTGTTCTGTTCATTATTTTGAATTTTCAAAGGATCCTGCAAATCTCTACCCGAAGTATAAGACACTTCAATGCCGATATTTTCGACAAACTTTCAAGAATATATTTTAAACCCAACATCATGATGATACCACATATATTTAGGGAGAAGGTAATGTAATGTAGATGAAACTAAAACTAAATAAAATTATGTTTTTTGAATTGATTTCGTGTACTTGTGCAACTTTATTTGAATTTATTTAACACACAACTTTATTCAAATTTATTCAAAACGCAACTTTATTCAAATTTATTCAATACCAAAATTTACTTAAATGTGAAGCATATCAAAAAACATTAAAAAAAAAATCCAAAAAACCAAGACAATACAAGCCATTACATTTAATCATCTCCCTTGTCACTTAGGTCAACTGGGTTGTCCCTGACAGTCCCTGAGGCACCTGCTTTTGGTTGAGGACCAAAATCACATGTCCTTCCACTCCTCCTCAACCTGGATGGACTGTACACTGGCACCTTCAAATTGGTTTTTTTTACATAACCATCACATTCGATTTCGTGTCACGTCACAATCGATTTTGCTTTCTTCTTTTCACCATCCTTTTTCAACTGAACATCACCATGATTCTGAGACATATCTAAACAATTCAAATATCGGAGATCAAAACCTACACTAATACTAAAAATTCCACCACAAATTCCTAACAATTCTACAACAATTCATTAAATTCAACTCTAATCAACAATTTCTACTCGAATCAACATCAAACAATTCAATCAAATCATAAACATCTAACATCATAAAATAAAAAATAAAAAATCAACAAAACCTAATTATGTGACAATTTATCCAAAAAATCTAACAATTCAATCAAAAAAGCCAATGCAATAGGATAATAAGCACTTACTTGATTTTGTGATTGTAATTGGCGTTGAATGGCTCAAGGTTGGAGAAAATCGCAACAATGGAGATCAAATCCGCAAATGGAGTTTTGGAAATTCCTATGAAACTATTATGTTTTTATAACAAAATCCAGCATCGACAGTTAACTGCCGATGGAACCTCGGTAGTTAACTGTCGTCGGTTCATTGCATCGGTAGTTAACTACCGAAAGATCATTTTAGTCATTTACAAGTGTGTTTTTATCCTTATTTAAAGTGTCAACGACAATTTTCCACATGTAAATATACTTTCTCGTACTTGAATTAATTACAAGACTTTGGACCTCGAATTATAACTCACCTTGGGCCATTTGAGGAAGAAATTAGGAAGATTTCACCATGTACCCCTACACTCGTACTTTCATCCCTACGCACAAATCATAAGAAAATTCCAATTTTATCTTCACCCCTGCAGAACATATTTCTTGTACATCAATTTTTTGCGGTTAACTCAAATTTAAGCCCTCGAGGAAAAGAAAAAATAATGAACCCAATAACAACTCTCTATTGTTGGGAAATTTTACCTTATACCCCTGCATTTATATATACCCTCACCTCTACATATCATATGAACCACCTATTTTACCCTCATATATAAATTTAAAAACTTTTTCTTTTCTTTTCATTAGTCTAAGAAAATTCAAGTCCTTCGGCTGCGCAAAGAAAACAAGAGTGAGTCTTTTAGAAACAAAACCGAAAACAAATTTATGTGCTTTCTCATGTGCTTTCTCTGTCGGAAATCATCAAGAGGTGACAAATATGTTGTCGATTCAGTTTTGTTGGCGTGATGCGTTTTCTGGAATTTTTCTAGAAACTTATGAGTTTTCGGCAGTGGTTTCTGATTCAAATATGTTGTCGGAAAACTCGTAGTTCATAGAAAAAATTATGGCACGATCCTGTAAACGATTAGCACGATTCTGACATGAATCGCAATTAAACAAACCAGAAACGTTATTGATTTCATGGATTGTGGTTAACATGAATAATATTCAATTCAATCAAGTAAGGGCTAGAATTGGTTTGTATGATTATATAAATTTTGAATTTGCTTGCATTTAATGCTGAAGTGATAATTCTGCCCGCAGCTACTGTTTATGGCTTATTTATATTCTGTTTAATCGTTTTCTTTTAATGAATTAGAAGTATGATTGCCATTCTCAGTTAATATTAATTCATGTCATTTCCATGGCAACTCTTGTCATTTCTCATGCTTGCAGGTCTACAAACTTTCTATCACAATGGTGAAGCTGAAATATAGTCTAAAGGTGGAGTTTAGCATGGAAAAAGGGAATTGTTTCCCACTATGGAAAAGTATTTTCTGACCATTAGATTAATTGAAGAGTAGACTCTCATTACCAGATTTTTTCACATTCTCTCACCACCATTCTCTATCCTCCCTCCTAGTTCATAAAATATTGTTTCATGTGGGTGAAAAACCCAAATAAAGTATTACCAAAATAGAAATTGGAAATTTGAGGTTTATACATAAATGAGTTACTAGATCAGATTAAGCAACAAACAAATACAAGATTTAAGTTTAAATTTGAAAGGAAAGGAAATCAAGGTCTCAAAGAAAAATTGGGACATTACTTTTTACACCCAATTCTTTAACAAAATATCAGTTTAGCTGCATTAAAGAATAGTATAACTAACTTTGAATTTTAAATGAATCTTTAAATTTATAGTGAATAGCCAAAACTCATTAGATGTTTCAATTATCACAACAAAAAAAATTCTAATAAGAAATTGATATAGTTCACACAAATCGCAAATTCTCTTTCTGGGTTATTATTATTCATAAATCCAAACTCTAAAGCCCTTTCTAATTCAATTAGATCATGTGTAACAAAAAAGAAAGTGCTTGGCTAACGAAAGAGTAATGGTGGATAAAAATTTAACCCTAATAACATAAATACATTTCATAAATGGCTTAATTACACTTTTGGTCATCGCATTTTGACCAGCTCACGAAATTAGTCCTGCCTTTTTCAAATCGAACAAAACAGTCCCTATACTATTATTCTTTTGCAATTTTAGTCCTAACCTCCATTTTCCCTCCCAAAAACGCTGATATGGGAAACATTAAAACAAAAACAAAACAAAAATTCTTCGTCCAAATCATGCCCAAATGACGATCAGCCTTTTGTCTTGCTCCTATACCTCATAAACCTCCTTGTAAACCCAGCAAGAACAACCTCACAAAACAAACACAATCAAATATGATGCAAAGATTTTCTTTCAACCATGAAGCAGCTTCAGTTTCTGACCCTTCACCTCCATGACCCGGATCTTGAACTCTAATCTTGACCCAAATCTTCACCTCCAGAAGAAAAGCCTGATCTTCCACGTTCTCTACCAAATCTTGACCAAAATCTTCTGGCACTCATAGAAACCATATATTCACAGCAAAAAAACAATGGTGATGTGGTGATTTTTTGGTAAAGAAGTAATTGATTTATGACATAATGTATCAACCATTAGATTGAACAGGCTGTTACTTTATCAGCAGAAGAGAATCCTATCCATCCCAACCACCAATAGACAAATAATACAACAACAGATCGATTTAATTCTCAATTCAACCCTCAATTCGATTTTGATTTTGGATTTCAGCCCTCCATTACAGATTCGTTTTCACATCGTTTTATGGAAAATTTGGGGGATTTGAGAATTTTAGGATTTCTAGAAAAATTGGGCGCTTAAGAGAGGGAGATGATTGCAGGGAAGAGAAGGAGAAGAAAGGGGAATGAGAGAAGAGAGAATGGAGAAGAAAAGGATGGGTGAAGAGAGATGGAAGAAAGAGATAAGCTTCTGG
>Ga0315914_1001234_pt1 | contig 37425 bp, 8 predicted proteins | sample MpolenodulesMG_FD_203920 | JGI IMG/M metagenome (GOLD analysis project Ga0315914, IMG submission 203920) | Medicago polymorpha root nodule microbial communities from Los Angeles, California, United States - elongated nodules | ecosystem: Host-associated > Plants > Roots > Nodule | place: USA...
TTTATTTTAAAATTTTAATATATATATATATATATATATATATATATATATTTTTTTTTTTTTTTCTTTTTTATTTATTTTAAAATCTTATAAATTAAATCCATTGAAATCCTTAACCGTCTTTTAAAATCTTCAAAGTCATCAAAATCCTGCAAAGTCTTTTAAAATCTTTTTTTCAAACAAAAATTGTCCTTTAAAATCTTAATCCAATACACCCTCCTTAGGTTGCAGTTGCACATTGGAATCTTTCCTTCTTCTCATTCACCTGAAATCTGATAGGGACTTTAATATTTTGTGGTGCCCAAGTCTTGTATCGAACAAGGGGAGCAAGGTATGCTCGGTGGAGTGTTTGGCTTGCCTCTTCTCCCTTGTGACATAATTTTTAAGGGATGGTTATCCAAGTGTTTCAATCTGTCGTCAATCGTGGCAAATAGTGCCGCCAAGCCGCGATGCGGAGTGGCAGCCACCACATTTGCTTCTTCTCCTTTGGTAGATAGCTTTTAAGGGAAGGAAAGGGATGATTATCCAAGTGTTTCAATCTGTCGTCAACCGTCGCGGTATGGAGAGTGGCAGCTACCATATGCGACAGGAGCTCCAAATATCCTATGGTAGATGGAGACGATTTTATTCATGAGAACAAAGTTTTTTTTCTTCTTTCAAATGAAAGTAGTATTTGGTAAACATTAAGACATTCTGGGCCAATTTATTTGGTAACATAGGGTCTGGTCCCTTAAGGGCTAAGGCCTAATCTTACAACAAAAAAGCTAGGAGAGTTTTTCGTCTCACCAACAAAATTTCTCTCGCCTACCTAAAAATGACATTCAATACTTCCAATAGCAGTTAACTACCGTTAAAGATATTTTGGTCATTTTGAGGTGTGGAAGAGCATTTTTTGAAGTGTAAAGTGCAATTTTTAAAAGCTAGGTCTTACCAAAAGACTTTTAAAAAAAAAAAAGAAAGAACAATATCTGAATGCGAAATATTGTAAAAGAAATAAAGAAATTGAATAGAAAAATAATAATAGTAATACAAACATTATTAAAATAATAGTCTCCATCAAAAACTAAAATAATAGTGGTGTAATTACTTGTACATGTTTAGCATAAACATTTTTTATGTACATACTTCAAGGCTACTGGTAGCAAGAAATTTGGATATTCTCTTATAATTCTTAGTGGATCTTGTTGTATTAGATTTCTTGCCTGAATTCCTTCTTGTTGAAAGAGATGGCAATGTTTTTAATGTGGATGTAGAGTATGAAAGACTCATTATTTTGTTCTTTCTGTCATGCTACTAGTAGTCACTCAAGAGTATGAAAGACTCCCATAATCTTAGTATCTGCGGTTACTTTCAATGATCATTTTGAAGAGTTTGCTTGAAAAGGTAGAAAATTTGTAGAAGACAACTCCTCAATTCATTTACCAAAATTTTGGTGATTTTCAAATTAATGATGAGCCTCATTAGGAAACAGACTCTAGAATGGCTATTCATTTCCAGAATTCAAGTGATATTCATGAGTTTAATCTAAGGATTCAGGAAAACATTTGTATTCTTCATTGAATTTGGAGGTGATGCAATGCAAAGGCTAATGGTACTAAAAGGTTGTATAGTGTCAAATAAAGACGGTAAAACCGATTTTACTAAATACCTTTTCAAGAATCAATTTTTTTTTTTTTTAAAGATTGAGTGAGACATAAGAACTAACAATGGTTACAACACTTGTTCTAAGAGTGTTTCTAAATTTCGTTCTATTTCACAACTTTTTTTTTCATCGAGTTTTGGTCTGGTTCCCCCAAATCCCAATCTTGTTTTATTTTTCCTTTTATTGATCTACTCTTAGGTCGACTGCTCCGGTCCGTTTTTTGGAATCGACAACACAAGTTTCAATTTTTATCAACTGACATTAGAGTTAGTTGTTGGTTACTCAAAAACGGCTACCTCCAAATGTTGGGACATTGACTCTCAGGGGTGTGATACTATTATAGGAATCTGGGTACATGGAATGCTTGAGTCTCAATCACACGGAGTAACATGAGATACTCGGTGGAGTATTTTATGTTGTGTTTGGAAAGACGTTGAACCAACTTTTCTCACGTTTACATCCCAATTTTGTCATGACTTTATGAAACTAAAACTTCTAGCTTCACCTCAAACACACGTTTTTTCCATTCCTACCGCTAGAGCAAACATATACTTCGTCTTGTTCTAATAGCTAACCATGAAGAGAGGGTTCTCCAAGTATTTTGATACTTATCACAATCTACACAAATTTGCACGATTTGTGTTACGTAGCACTAGGTAGTGAAAATTATATTAGCTAAGGTAAAAACTTGTTTAAATTACTAATAATTAGCCGGTCTTAAACATGTCAATTGTCAATCCGTTCTACTTTATTACTCTGTTAACTAAAATACTATTCCATCTAGTTACATTTTTAAGTAGATTTTACCTTTTCAGATTCATTAGATAAGTGATGTATTTGAACTATATTATATTCCAAATACATCCATTATTTAATGAACTTAAGGGTCCGTTTGATTGAGAGTTTTGGAGGGGAGGAGAGGGAATATTTTTAATTTGAGGTGTTTGGTTCAATTTTTAGAATGAGAGGGGAGGGTAATAAATTTTATTGCACTGTCAAAATTATATTTAGATTAATTTAAAATCTTACTATTATCCTTATAACAACATTTATTATTATTAGGTTATACTATCTTGTAACAATTTTTATTATTATTAGTTTATATTATCCTTAACAACTTTTATTTGATATTATTAACAACTTTTACTTGTAACAACTTTTATTAATACTTGTAACAACCCTATTACTAATCCATTATTCCATCGTCTACATCGTGTTGTTATTGGTTACATCGTTATTGTTTCGTTATTTTATTATCTTTATTTAATTAAGTTTAAGGGTAAAACAGTAAAATAATTTTAAAATGTCTCCCCTCCACTTGTGAACCAAACATATTTTTAATTAAAATCCATCCTCTCCCCTTGTTAAAATATCTCCCCTCCCTCCACTCTCCTCCTAATTCTCGAACTAAACGGACCCTAAATAATCAAAAGTTGCTTATAAATGTGATAGGAGAGAATATCTTATATGAGTTTTATTTTATAGGTTGTTATATGGGTTCTAACTTCTAAGAATGAGTTACTATCATATAGGTTGTCATTAGAATGTTGTATATTATACATGCACCTGGCTTTTAACTGTTCCAATTTTTTAAAACTCAAATCTCAATGGTATTGTTCAACAAAAGTTGAACATTTGGACCTTTGAGGCACAAAGATGAGGAACGAATCTGCGCATGCATGTTAATGTGACAACCAACAAGCACTTAGAATCGAAACTTTTCATTAACCATGTCACTTTTTTGGGGTCAAATTAACCATCTAGTGTGAAAAAGTGTTTTTTCTCTAGTCAATAAAATTTGGCCTGCATTCTTTTAATTGGTTAGCAGGATCTTACTTTATTACCAGCATTTCATTGTTACCAACACATTCTTCTTTTTTTGGTGGAATCATTGCCAATAACAGATTGGATTAACAGAAAGCGAGAAATTGTTATTTTGGTTGCTTAAAAAAAATTCGAGCATAACACAAATGTTCTTTTTAGTTTTTGAGAAAAAAACTAAAAATTTATGTAAAAGTGAGTTGAAATATAAATTTGTGTGTGAAAATCAATTTTAGAATCAAAAGTTACAAATCCTAACTTTAAGTATAGAATCAATTCTTGTTAAATAATCTCGACAACAACACAACATGTCAGAATCAATTCTACACTCCCAAAATCTATTATGATCCCTCCATAAGTAGATCCAAACATACACTTGGCCAAAACAATATGCCGCGAAATTCCATTCACGTGATGTATGAGTCAATTCGACATCCTATATCCAAAATTCCTTAGAATCAATTATGAAGCTAATCTCTAGTCAAATTCTTGAGTTACATTTTAAAACTTTTCGCCAATCTCCAATAATGTTATACAAAAACCAAACCACAATTCTCTTCTATTAAGTTTTACCTTTTCTATTAGGTTTTAATATTATGCATAATTCATCTTTATAAAATTAGTTTGTAAGGTAAGGAGTGTGACTTTTTATAAACTCATCGTACCTTGTTTTCACTGTATGTGAATATGGAGTTTTTCCAATATCTTCTACAAGCTCAACACAGCTTAACTAACTGAGTTAACCAATTTAATGTATCAATGTCGGTGAATTCACACAACCTTGCCTGTTATTGTTCCTATACCCCAAAAACTTGTAGATTCAATTAACCCTTTTGACAAAAGCTATAAGAAAAATGGGTTCTTTTATGTATAGTATTGCATAAAATTCTTAAATCATAAACCAAGCCAACATGTATAGATTGAATATTTTTAGGTAAAGCATACAATAATTCCTGTTACACATACTATTGCCAATTTGGGACAGATGGAGATTCAGATTCAGACAGAACAAAAGCTTCAACGGTTGAATATATTTGAACCTATTGGGATGTGTGGGCATTTCATCAAGGGATGGGGTATACATACATGCGGATCCATTCTTACTTCCCAATGTCATGCACGTTCATAGATACAAACAACAATTCACATCTTTAAATCTTAATTATATATCCTTATTAAATATGAGAACTAGTATTTAACTAAAAATTAAGAAAGATAGCAGTAATATTAATTTTGTTTTATCTAAAGCTAAGATAGATCAAGGGCTAAAGAAACACATTTTTTTAAAAGGTAGGGTTAGTATGGAATCATGATCGGAGTTGTTGAGGCACATAAAGACAATATGTGAATATCTTTAAGCTTTAACGAGTTGTGTATCTGTAAATACTTTAACACTCAAGTCAGTAGATGAAAGATTGAAATGATAAAAGGTAAATTAATTAGAATAGTGTGTCCTAGCTTCTAAAGGAAGAAAACTACTTATATTTGGATACCATTATTAAAATGACAAAAAAATATATTAAGGACGTTATTAGATGTGTGGATCTCTATGTGATACGTGGATCAACATTTAATTGAGACTGTGCAACTGAGATGCTATTCTAGAATGTTATTTTCAATTTGGATGAGATGTGATCCATTTGAGAATAATTTATTTTGGTTTCTTATATCTCTTTGCAACAATTAATCTTATTCGAAGAATGTTAAACATTAAACGTGAGTACAACATTTAACGAATTTAAATTTTAACATGTCGTGTTATGAAAATTTAACCTCTTTTACTAGAACTAAATCGTAAATTTTTCAAAACATTTTTCAATTTTGAAAAAGTGTAATCTTATGTTTTTTTAAGGAGTGTAATCTTATGTTCTAGTGTGACATTATACTAATACTAGAGTTAACTAACATGTGTTTGTTTGTTTTCCTTTGTTTGTTTTGTTTTTTGTCTTATTCGTATTTGGTACAAAACTTTATCACATATTCACATCACAAATGTCCCAAGGGGGAACTCTTCTACTGTAAGTCACCATAAGTCAAAGATAAAGTTTGCCAAAGAAACAGTACAAAATTAATATCATTTCTGTGGTAAAAATCTGTAATAGACTGTACCAATTAATTTATGCAACTGATTACTTATTTGTTCAATCACAAAAATACATCAGTATTTCATTTTCTAAAAACTATTATTTTTGCATAAATCAATATTAATGCAACTCCTTCAATATTTTGAACAGTGTTGTATTCTTAAGCTTAAATTTCAAACTAATTTATTATTTTTTGATAAAATTCCAACTAAATTTTTTTACTGAGTCAAAAGAGATCTTATGTATGTTTGAACTTACATTTCAATTGTCAATTTCACATTCTAAGGCACCTTTCAACGTGATTTTAAGGTACGTTTGATATTACGATGCGTGTTTCAGAATCACGATGATGCACCGTGATTACGTAAAAGCTATAAAGTCTAACTTTTAGAAATCATAGTGGATCACTGTGATTCTGACACATCCACCGTGATACCAAACAATTAAGCTTTTCAGTTAACGTGGTTTGCTACCTAATTTTTCAAAATGTGCCGCTGTTTCAATCGGTCATTTAATCATTTTATTCAAGATCTTTTATTGTCATTTTCTAAGAATGAGTACAATATTCAAATTATTTTCATATTACTAATATTTACCATTAGCCAGCCAAAGATTCATATCATAATATTGAAATATTTCTTTAGAGTAACATTTTAATTTACAGAAGTGCATTGGGGAACAAGTAATTGACACTTTAGTGATAGTTGGAAACCAAACAAATGAAGAATTATTTGGACTGTGGCTGTTGCCTCAAATATAGGTACCGTTTGAGAGAGGAGCCCACTTATGTTTAATTCAAAAAATATTTCTGTTGTTAGATTTGAAATTTATTGAGTGGGACGATAAAGTGCACCAACTACACAGTTTCACACTTTGACTAGTAGTACATGCACATTGCAGAAATGCGCTCTCTCTCTCTCTCACTATACAAATTTTTTTATTCAATCTTACATAGCAATATTTTTTATTCAATCTTACATAGCAAGATCTATATGTACTACTAGTATTTAATTTAATTATTGTGGGTGTAAGACTTTATTATATGTGTACTTTTTTTTGACAAATTATTATGAAGTGTACTTAACTAATCAACTAATCAATGTTGTAAATAGAATTAACAAAATTATATTGTTTGATTAGCAAAATCCATATATCTTATGTAACTTTTCCTCAAAATACATATATTTTATGTAACTTTTACATATTTTTAAAAATAAAAACAAACCAAACTATAGAGCATTTGATATTTTTTTTCTCGCTAAATTATGTGAGTTGGATTTTGATGTCTTAATATAAAGCTGTTCGTTTACGATTTTTTAAACCAAAAAGTCACTTTTTTTTTTTGTAATTTTTGTAGTGTTTGTCTCATATTTTTAGCCTCAAAATTAAAAGCTATTCTTTGGAAATAGCTTCAGATTTTATAAAAATCTCAAAAAAAAAAATTAGATTCTTTTAATAAAAAATCTATTTTTTTAAAGCTGAAACAAAACGTACTCATAATTATAATAGACTTCAAAACTCAATAAACGTTCATGTATAAGAGTTAAATTCATATTTTGTGTGATCTGAATCAACTCTTTAACTTAAAAAAAAAAAATTAACTCCTTATCAATTAGATCAACATCAATCGACTTTGATATCAATATTTTCATGTATAAGAAACAATTTCATAATTTATAGTAACTATATACTTTCTGATTTTAAAAAATTAAGCAACTTTTTAATCAATATTTTTTTATCTTTAATTTCTCTAAGCTTGGGGAAGGCTCTTCCTCTCTCTCTCATAACTATTTATCTGACTCTCACACTCTTCAATGCAAACTTAGATACCAAAATCCAGAACACCCTTTCTTCATTTACTTCTTCTACTTCACCCTCTTTAAACCTCAAACAAAACTTAACAAACTTTTGAGGTTGTTTGGTTTCTTTCTACATTAAGAACACACAAACAGTGTTGTGTTTCAACAAAACCTTAGTTCCATTTATACAATATGAGTGCATCAAAGTTCATTAAATGTGTTACTGTTGGTGATGGTGCTGTTGGAAAAACTTGCATGCTCATTTGTTACACCAGTAACAAATTTCCCACTGTAATATTTCTTCTTTTATCATCCATATAATATAATTTTCCTAACATTTTTCCCCATTTTTTATTTTTGATCTTTTATTATTTAAATGTTTTTTTTTCTCTCTTCAAAATATATACTATGAGCGGGTTGAATTGACTTATTTGCGTTTATCTACTGATGTTTTAAGTTTTGCGAGACTGTTTGGAAGAACATTTTTTATAAGTTTTTTCGGCTTATTTTCATAAGTTCTTCAAGATAGCTAATGAAATCAGCTTATAGCATATAAAAAAACAATTTAATTTCATTTTATACTTTGTTATAAAAATAGCTTATACATAAGTGCTTATTATGATAAGTGTTTGAGCTATAAGCTAAAATAAGTTGTTTATCCAAAAAAAAAAAGTTGTTTACTTTATCCAAACAAGGTCTATATGAACAAGATAAATATTTGAACATTTTAATGCTAATCACTTTATACTAATATAGGGTCATTTTTATTCCAATGTTATCATGTGCTTAATTATATGTTTTACAGATTATGATTTTTGATTTGTCTAAATATTATAATTCTGGTATATTTATGATTTTTTTGATAATTTTTTCTAAAAATGTTTCTGATTTTTTTTTTGTTAATTTTTTAATTTTTGGGTTGCAGGATTATATACCAACAGTATTTGATAATTTTAGTGCAAATGTAGCTGTGGATGGAAGCATTGTGAATTTGGGGCTATGGGACACTGCAGGTATATAATACTTTGTTTTGGTTTTTTTCATTTTTCAACAAAAAGAAAATTTATTGATTAGAAAAGAAAAAAAGAACAGATTTTATTTTGGTTGTTAATTACATTTTACATTTGATTTTTTTTAACAAATTTTGTTTTTTTTAATAAATATTGGGATTTTTTTTTCAATATGTGAAGGCCAGGAAGACTATAGCAGGTTGAGGCCATTGAGCTATAGAGGAGCTGATATATTTGTCTTAGCATTCTCATTGATTAGTAGAGCTAGCTATGAAAATGTTCTTAAGAAGGTTCATTATTCAACTTTTTCATTTTGTTTAATTTATATGCTCATGTTTCTATTTTTGGATTCATGTTTTTCTAAAAGTTAGATTTTGCCCTTGTTTGGATTTTTTTCATATTTTCCGCACTTGTGACACTGTTTGAGGGAGTTTATGGAAACAACTTACTAGCTTATTTCCATAAGCTTGTCATGAAAGCTTATGAAAACAGCTCATAACTTGTATGAATATAGTTTAACTATGTTTTATCTTTTGTTAAAGAAATAACTTATACATAAACACTTATATGAAGATAATGGTTTATGTTTATAAGCACTTAATTGCGTCGTTTATCCTACCATGAACCTGTGTTTGCATGTTGGTGATAAATGGGAGGAAAGGAAAATAGTTGTAGATAGAAACTATAGAAGAAAGTTCATAATGCAAAACATTATCTTGTGCTAGATGAAATTAAATTCTACTATGCTCTTTTCATGAACATGTTTTTGAAATATGTTGCTTAAAATATTTGTTAATGTTTAGTACTATTTTGTTACAATTGTTAAAAGAGTGAAATTTAAAATTTTGAAATTCTGAAAGTGTCTGTTGCAACCTATTTAAAACTATAATAAATAAATAATTTTCAAAGAAATTGATAGGGACATTATTTAGACAAGATCACAAAACAGAGAAATCAAGTTGAATAATGAATATTTAGTTGGTTTTTGCCACTATAACTTAGTTGACTTTTCTCTTATGCCTATTTATCGATAGCTACTTGATGAAAGGGAAAGAAAATTATAAGCTAATGTAATCTCAAACATATATGAGGTGTTATATGTATGATATTAATTTCAAACTTTAGTTTTATAACAATACATTTTAGGTAATAAAGTTATCTCACTGACTTGATTGTTAAACTGTTAGCATTGAAGGTATTTTGAGTCTATGAATTTTTTTCCTCTAAACAACTAGTATTGAAAACTGTTGCAATGATGCATTTTCTTTAAGCATTAACTTGCTACATGTTATTGTTTCTTATTTCTTTAATTTCTTTAATAATCATGGTTCTCCATATTTTCACCGTGTTTGAAATTACCAATAATAGATCATTTGTTCATAACATAGAGATCCGCCTCAGCAGTGCGAGACTTGCTGATGTACAAGAACACATAGCATTCATGCACTTAATTTTTTTTAACTATGGATCAGATATTCATTGCTACTTTCTTCATTTTGTCTTTCAGTGGATGCCAGAATTGCGTAGATTTGCCCCTAATGTGCCAATTGTTCTTGTTGGTACAAAGCTGGGTAAGCAAGAGCTCATACAAAATATCGTACTTTTATTGGTTATGGTCCTTTAACCTATTAAGAGAAGAAAAGACTAATGACATAAAATATTGAATTTTTTATTTTAGATCTTCGTGAAGATCGTGGATATTTTGCCGATCACACGGGATATAATGTTATAACTTCTGCTGAGGTTTGTATTCTTCATATTTGTTTTTCTCTTTATTGTTTTATACCGCTATATAACACTTGCGTGATGTTATACCGTTGAATAGCTTTCTACCGGATACATGTTTTATGAACCTAACTGCTGGACTAAAGTTTATTTCATATAGATAATTAATGTAAATTTTTACATAAGTCTGAAATTACTTGATACGTTGGTGAGGCTTGATAAGTTTAACATCTTAAGCGTTTCCATTAAACAACTTTAATCTTTATAGGGAGAAGAACTGAGGAAACAAATTGGTGCAGCAGCGTACATCGAGTGCAGCTCGAAGACTCAACAGGTAATTGGTTTAAATTTGATATTAAAATCCAATTATGTCAGGTCTTTCCTGTTGTTTGTTGGTTTATCTTTGCAGAATCATTACGATGAATGAAATCTAACTTAACGTGTTTTTCATGATTAAGAATGTGAAAGCTGTTTTTGATACTGCCATTAAGGCTGTTCTCCAACCTCCAAGGAGGAAAGAAATGCCAAGGAAGAAAAGGCAAAGAAGGTCCGGTTGCTCGTTTGTGTAAGTGCCGTCTCTTGCTCCTATTATTTGAAATTGAATCATACTTCAAATCATTGGTCTTTGCATTTGATGGATGGTATTCTCATTTACTTGTATTTACTTATATAGTTCTCATTGAAGACTAATTTGAAGATTGAATAGTATATACAGTTTATGGAGATTTTTTATTAGTTAGGAAATTAGATTGTTAGGCAAGTTGATATTGCTAGGACTGTTGATGGTCCAATTCAGGAATGAAAACTGAACCATTATAACAGTTCGACAATACTGACCAAACTCGTGTTGATGTTTTGTCTCGAACCAAGCTGATATAAAGGCTCAATGCTCCGATTCTTGAAGTGCACCTATTCAAGCCGAACTGGTTTTTGTGAATCTAATTATACCTATTTGCTATTATTAACTTATACTAGGACTGTCAAAAAACGAAGTGAATATCAGGACTGTTAAAAAACCAAAGCACTAAACCAATTTGAACCGCACCGAAAGAACTGAACTGTGACAGATAGTTCACGAACCAGTTGAGTTCGCGAGCTACCTGTCACGTGAATCTGAGATGTTATTGTACACTTGTTACATTTGACTGTATGTTAACATCTACCTTCTTTCTTACCACAGGGGTATTGTGTGTGGAGGTTGTGCTGCTTAATACACACATCAATTGTACCATCGCTTTCTTTTGGTATGGATGTTATTTTGCTAAAGCTTCAAGGTCAAATGTGGAATTCTGACATCTTATTAGTGGTTACATATGGCTAAAACTTTATTCTTATTATGCTTGTATTGTAGTGTAAGTTAGTATATCTAGCTATTTTCAGTTAACAAAAGACCCTATTGGATTCTGAAGGGAATTTTTCATTCTCTTAGTTGTTACTAGCCATGTTTTGTATTATTGCCAATTCATTATGCCAAGAGAACCGTTATTTTTAACTTGAAATGCTTTATTGCCTCTAATATTTTCATATGATATATACACTGATTGAAGCAAAATATGGTTTATGATAGAACATTATGACGTAATTTGATTATGTAGTAGATCTCACTTAGTGTGATAAGACTTGATTGTTGTTATTTTATATAAATCGACTGAACATTGGTCGGCGTCTTAAAATACAATGAAGCACGAACACTCCTCGGATTAGCTGTGTCAGACATGTGTTGTGTCCGACACCGATACATATAATTACACTAAATTATGTGATTTTTTCAAATTGTTAACGGTGTCGGGGTATCAGTGTCTGTGTCGTGTCCATGCTTCATAGACTCATCTATTATTGATAAACCATGAACTCATTTCCTAAACTATCCGTCTATTTAATCTCTAAACTTTGCAAGTATAATAAATATCCATAAAGTATATGAACTCCGTCAATTTAATCCCTTAAGTACACGAAAATGTGTAAATTTAGTTCCTAAACACTTGATGGCAGAGACTAAATTGATGGAGTTTTATATACTTTAGAGACTAATTGATATATTTATATAGTTTAGGGATTAAATTGATGATTTATTCAATATCTATTTCTAGAAACAAATAAAAGAGGTTATTTCATGTGACTGATACTCCCACTAGAGAAGGTTATAAATAATTAATCAAAATTTGTATAAGAATAGATAAGAGGGCAATTTATCACTTCTGACTGGTAGCTGCTTCTGCAATTGCAGTATTGTGTTGGTTGTTATGTATTGTAATTGTTATATGAGTACAATTGCTGTTCAAAATGAAACATGGAGAATGTTTCAAGCACTGACATGACATGTATGTACATATATATTTTTAAGACATGTGAGTGAACTTCAGTATATCATGTGGATTTCATGTGGCTGTTATTAACTGCAGAAGTAGTATGATACTCCTATGCTTTTTTTTTGGTGTTTACTCCTATGCTCATTTATAAGAAAGAAAGATCAATGATGTTTTTTTTCCCCAAAAATATCCACATTCATAATTAAATGTATCAACTTATATAAAAATGTGAGTTTGTTTGTAGTAATGAACATAAATTAGTGTATACAAAGTATTTCAAATGTTTTCTGAAATCTGGCTTTGAAAATGAAACTTTGAGTATTCGAAGATGTTTTTGTTATTTTCAATAATAAAACGCGGTAACAAATTGCTTTTCTCAAGGCACGTCCTATTCGTTTCAATTAGTTCGTCAGGTCAAACTACATTAGACATTTCATCTTTTGAAACCAAGACTTTGGATTGAAAATACTTGGAAGAGGACACATTCACCATTAATACTCTTGATAATTGAGCTATTTTTTAATAATTATGACAAAATGTCTCAAATGTTTCTGATAAAAAAGATTGGAGGGAGTATATTTGTTAGATTAGATTTGATTATTTTTAAACTAATAATGTATTTTATATAAAATAAAAAAGTGAATTATCGTTGGCAATTGGAAAATAAATACTATGCTAGTAATATAATAATTTATCATAGATACACGTATCTATTTTTTTTACTAAACATGTATCTATTTATTTTGTAAAATGTATTCAACTAAACATCAAATACAACATGTATCTATTTATTTTGTAAAATGTAATCAACTAAACATCAAGTACAATATAATATCACCAGTTATATTTGGATCCCATCCCATGTGATATCTTGGCTTCATTTCAGTGCCAGTAGTACCTTGGTGAATTATGTCTCATGCATGTGCCAATAGAAGTACCTAAGAACCCCACAAAACCTGATATAATGTTGGTCTCGCATTAATAAGTTTGAAAGCAGGACATCGTATTTTGTAAGAAAACACTAAAAACAGCATTTTGGAAGAGGGAAAGGGCATTGTTTGGTTTTATTTGTATTTATAAACGTTTTTAAATGAATATATTGGGGGTTTCGATGAAGCATCGATAAAAAAAAACGAACTAATAATCATAGTCTTAAAGGGTGCTAACAAGATGTGATAAAAAAAAGGATGCAAACACGATATCTTCATTCAAAATCTCAAGATATGGAGAATGTGAGTCACTTTTGCTTGCAATTAAGCAAGAGAGCCTTAATTTGTCAACAAAGGCAAATTTGGTGGCTCGTGGTATTCTTGCTTCGGACGCCCAAGTGTGTGTTTCAGGATGTGGGGAAGTGGAAACGGCTCAACATTTATTTGTTTCCTGTCCCATATTTAGAGATTTATGGCATCATGTTCGTCAATGGATTGTAGTTTCTGGGGTTGATCCTTTTGACATTGCTTATCACTTTCTTCAGTTTACATATATTTTCAGGGGGCAGCAAAACGACGCTCCTTTATGCAACTTTTGTGGTTGTCTTGTGTGTGGGTGTTATGGTCTGAACGTAATAATAGGCAGTTTAATAACACCGAACATACTATTCATCAGTTGGTCGAAAATGTCCAAATTCATTCATATTGGTGGATGAAGGCGGCAAATGTTGTTTTTGTGTTAGGTGTTCATAATTGGCTTGCTTGCCCACTTCTTTGTTTGGGCATAGGTTGATTTTGTTTTATGTTGACCGAACTTTTTGTGTAACTTTGGTCGCTTTCTTTTAGCACGTCTTGTGCGGAAGAGGTGAAGCCATTATTGTTAATATATAAATCTCATTTTTGCCTATTCAAAAAAAAAAAAGAGAGAGAGCTTAGACCAAATGGATGAAGATGCAAGTCGCATGATATAACTAAAAAGTCAATATCTTGATCATCAATGGAAGAAGATCCAACAACATTGAAATGAGATTCTAGTTTCTATATCTATCATCAAAATCTAAAAGTCACATTGCTCAAATATAACTTAAAAAGCTCGAAATACAAGTCACAAGATACCTTAGTATTCTGGAGTTTGGCCAGGAGATGCGTAAAACGTAATACAAAATTGTTATTCTTAGAAATAAAACTCAGGTTCTCTTAAAATGTCAAATATTTTCCAAGATATGCCACATGGAATGATGAAGTGGCAAGTGACTTGATGACGTGACAATGCACCCATGGTTTAAAATTCATTTTTCCTGTAATTAAAGCTTAAAATCAATTTTTGTAAAAAAAAAATCTTAAAATCAATTTAATTAGTTTTTGACATCCTAAAATGAAAAGTTTGAAGTCTCAACTTCTTCGACTTGGTTCTATTATCACATCACCCAATTACTTGCGACATCATTATATTACACCTAACACATTAGTACGAATACAAGTGGATACATCAATAAAAATATGAAAACTAACATAAAATATGGCCATCTTTGCTAACATGTGTGCCGTCTCAATGACTTGTGTGTACTAGTAAACTCAATGCGATAGTTTGTAATAAAAGAACCATGTCTGCATTTGCAGTCAGATATGATAGCTTCAAGCACCGACAAGTCTTTCCCTTGGCTTTTGAACTTGGTTACCAATGTTTGAGAGTCAAGCTGAAAATCCATATTGCTCAACCGTAGCTCTTGAACCCATTGCAAAGCATGTAAAAGGCCTATAGCCTAACCTTTTCCACATCTATACAAGGTGGGAACCATTCTGTGCCGGCGAGTATGAACTGCCCTTTGTCATCCCTTAAACATATGTCAATTCCTACTTTATTTTGAGAGATAGACAAAGAAGCATCGACATTGCATTTTGTCACCTCTTCCCGTAAACCATTACGGTCTTGTGGTTCTCTGCGTTATTGGGCTGAAGACCAACCATGTAACAACTTGCTGGCTCGTACCATAACAATGTTGTTTGTGTCCACCAAGTTACCTCGAACCTTGTTGTTCCGTTGTTGCGAGAAATCTTGCACATTCTTTGTTTGACGGTGAGTGCAGCACTACATAGATTATATCTTTCATGTTAGTTTAATGCTACCTTGATATTGAATAACATGCCATTGCTCAAAACTCTTCGTTCCACAATTTCACACAAAAAGAGATGGTAATTTTCCTCTATCTCACTTTCACACAACACATAATTGTCCGGACATATAATGCCTTGCTTGTTGAGTTTGAATTCAGTAGGGATGCAACTTTTACACAAAATACTATGATGTTAGTGTTATTGCTAGTAAAGATATCACAAGTGCACGATCTAAGCGCTTTTAACGACAATGTACCTTCTTTTTTTCTTCATGTTTCTAGACTAACCTATCTTCCTTGCACCGAGTTGAACAAAGGAGTGTTCAAAATGCTAGCAGCAGCTTCCTTAGAGAAGATGGAGCGAATATGCGGTTCATTTAAACGCTTAAAATTCTTGTCTATCAAATCTGAAACCAACCATGAAGATTCATACCTAAAGAATCATGATGGAAGAACTTGTATCACAAACTACACAAGGATGTTCTTGAAGTGACAAAACTCACATTAAAATTTATGTTATATGATTTCAAGATCCACAACAACAATACAAGATAAAAGGAAATATGCATGGAAGCATTTAAATGGTGTATGGAAAATTGTACACTAACATTTAGTAACAAGCAAGCGTGAAAAAGAAAAGTGGAAAGCTATAATCATCAGAATTGAGAAGACAGAACATGAAATATGAAGAATTCCACAATCCGAAACGAAGCAAAGTTATCTTCAAGTTCACCGAATATGTATAAATAATCAACATAAAAAAAAAAATCTAAATTGAGGATTGAAATCAAGATATTAGCAACCTTCTAAAAACAAAATTATGGTAATGAGGAAAACCTTCGCAAAGAAACAATCCTTGCAGAAATAATCGTAAGACAAGAAGATCAATAGTGTATTTTAAAACAACTAGTTAATCTTATAACCATGAATCTCACAAAAATATAAGTATAAAAAATTTAAGAAACATAATTTTGCTCAAAAAGTAAAAGATCTAATATCAGCCATGAAATCAACTATTCTTGGTCTTTGAAAAAGAAAAACAAGAAAAAAGTACAATTGATTGTCTCAAGAAGAAGAAGAAGAACGATGATTCTTCTTATTCTCCTCGTCCTCCAAGCTAAGGTTCTTCAATTCTTTGATTGGCGGCAGTTCGTTGCTGTTGGGTTCCTTCTTGTTGATCAGTCTATCCTTAAAATCATCATCACGGCAGTAGCACCGTCGTTGATAATACATAACAACGGATGGATCCTGAATTTCTGAACAAGAGATTAATCGAAATCCTTTGATTTGATTCTTATGAGCTGTGGGTGCCCTATCTTTTTGGCAGCGGCACCGTCGTTGAGAAAACATATTCGTGAATTGAATTTGTGAATGCCCTATCTTTATATTTATACTCTAATTCACCCTTCTCCTAGGGTTTTCTTGTTTCTTTCTCTTTTCCTTTTTAATTTATTAAATTATATTTTTTTTTTTAATTCTATTCTCTCGTTATTTTTATAACGCGTGTATATTATCAACAATATAGATATTTACGACTTTCAAATGTAACAATCTCAACAAATATTTATCTTTTTCAATAACAAATATAACAAAAATCCTTATCTTTTACTATCACTTTTTTTGTTGCGCTAACGTTTAAAAATTATGAACGGTGTTTTTTTTTTATAAAATTTTGATTTTGATTGAAACTAAAAAAATATAAATGTTTGTTGCTTTCAAGTTATAAAAAATCAAACTAACCATGATTATATATTTCAACGACACCGTCAATAATACAGTATAACAAAAAAATATATAATCTAATTTATTTTTTTAATGACACCAACAACAATTTTATTATAGAAGAAGTTGTTTAAGGGTATAATTGGAATGATAAACAAAGTAAGTATAAATATACTCATCTAGTTTGTTAGAGTTTTAAATGATAAAAGGAAAAAATGTCTTTTTTTTTAATATTTAAATTTATTCTTATCTATTTGTTACATGTGTTATTTGTATTGAAAATTGAGAGTATTTTTGGAAAGAAAAATCCAACCCAAAAATGTCGAAAGGGGTAGTTTTATTTATATATAGTATAGATAGTAACACCAACTTGATTGGCGGCAGTTCTTTGTTGTTGGGTTCCTTCTTCTTGTTATTGTAGGGGTATGTTTCCACCCTATCCCACTTGATCGAGACTATCAGTCTATCCTTATACTCATCCTCACGGCACCGGCACGGTCGATATTTAGATAGGATGATTGGAGCCTTTTGGCAGCGACACCCTCGTTGATAAGACATATCCATGATTGAATCCTTTCTGTTGAATTGAAGGGCTAATTCGTGAATTTGTGAAGAAGATGAACAAGAGATCGATCGATATTGATTTGTTTTTTATGAGCAATGGGTGCCCTATTTTTATATTTATAGTCTAATTCTCCGCTGCCCTAGGGTTTTCCTCTTTCTCAAAAGAGGTTATCTCAAAATATATAGTAATTAGGCCATCAACCCGTGCTAACACACAGGTCATATGGAAGACGGGTTAACATTTATAAGTAAGAGAGGGAAAAATTAGATTAAAATTAAGTTAAGTATAACGAGACGGGTTAATATTTATAAGTAAGAGATATAGCGAGACGGGTTAACGGTTATTCCTTTCCAAGAAAATAGCATATAATTAGAAACATAATTTTATTTTACTTTAGATAAACATTAAATGCAAAAGTATGGAGGGAAAAATTAGGTTAAGTATAGCGAGACGGGTTAACGGTTATTCCTTTCCAAAAAAATAGCATCTAATTAGGAACATAATTTTATTTTACTTTAGATAAACATTAAATGCGAAAGTGTGGAGGAAAAAATTAGGTTAAAATTAGGTTAAGTATAGCGAGACGAGTTAACATTTATAAGTAAAGAGAGGGAAAAATTAGGTTAAAATTAGGTTAAGTATAGCGAGACAGATTAACATTTACTAGATTTTTGACCCGTTCTCCGCACGGGTTTATTGTAAAGGGATTGACATACGAATCATAAAATGTAATATATAATTGGTAACGGTGAAAAAAATAACACGTGATAATCCATAGTAGACAGAATAAAACACTTCATAAAATGTATGAAATCTGAAAATATTATAAAAGAAAATCCGGTAATCCTATCAATAATTCGGTAAAAGAAATATGAAATTTTTAGTACATTGGCATGTAGTTTCATCACACATTGCGAAATACTTCATCATATACGACGTTAGACGTTACATTGGTATCTTCGCCATCTTCATCATTGATCAATATCTTTAGTCCTTCTTTGGATGGAACTCTTGAAACAGCAACATACAACTGTCCGTGAGAAAATACAGGTGTTGGTAGATATACACCAACATTTTAAGCGACTGCCCTTAACTTTTGTTAATTGACATTGCAAATAATACAGTCAAAGGAAATTGTCTTCGTTAGGCTAAATTACTTCTAACCTAATAAAGCAAATGAGAGGGAAAATATTAAATTAAGTTGCTGCAGACTTAACAAAATTAATAAATAAGGATAAGTAAGAGATATTATTTTGCTTCATAAAATTTATCTTGCTACTGCTAGTTTTGACGCCTTTCACCCATGTATTTTATTTTCTCCCTTTAATAGCATTATTCTTTTATTTAACTTAACTTAACTCTCAATGTTGATGTTACATTTTTATTTGGGGCATTGTTTTTTTATTTGAATTAACTTAACTCTCAATGCCAATGTTACCTTTTTATTTGGCGTGTGGTGTGGGTGTGTCATGTCACTTGGAACATGTCGGCAGGTTGGCCTGGTTAAATAGGCTTGAATCTCATCTCAAAAGCTAGCTCAAAAAAAGAGGGTATTCAAACATATTTATACACAACAGTCTGAAAACCTGAGCGACATGAAACTAACAACAAACTACAAAGAACTTCAAAACCAACTTCAACAGGCCCAAAAAACTTTTATTTGAATAGCATCGTGTGCATGTTTGGAACACGTTTGTTTCACCATGGGCAATGAGATTTTTAAAATAATGAGCAAAAGAAAGTTGTTTATATACAAAAATGTAATAACCACTTTGAATTTGGTAATTGTAACATAAATAACTTTTTTGAAAACTTAAAATTTTGATAGAACTAGAATGCTTTCCAAAAACATTTGATACATCTAGTAGATGATCAATATATCACTTCAACAATGAAAAACTACACTCTAATATATGACTCCGACTGTGATCCGGTAACGACAAGACTGCACATTGAACTGTTGACGATTAATTCAGACATACTTTTCAACCTTCCAATGTCAAGATAAATCTGGAAACATCATCTCAAAACATAGTGAGTAAAACTCAATAAAATAGAATTTATATAAAAAAAGGTATTTTGATGTTTCCAACCATACCGGTGTGCTAAGCATGGAAAATGTTAAGAGTCTCACATCGGATAGGACATGATCTGACAATGTGTTTATAAGTGGGGGCAATTCTCACCTCACAAACCGGTTTTGTGGGGTTGTGTTAGGCCCAACAAACGATTTCTAAGATGGTATCAGAACCTCTCCAAGATCCATTGGGTCACCTGCTATCAGGTTACCGCTATCAGCCCACCCACCATTTATGTCCACGAACCAAACTCAATAGTGCTGGTTGTGAGGGAGTGTGTTAAGAGTCCCACATCGGATATGTGATGGCATGTCAATGTGTTTATAAGTGGGGGCAATTCTCACCTCATAAACCGGTTTTATGAGGTTGTGTTAGGCCCAACAAACGATTTCTAAGAGAAAAATCCTCTTACACATATTGTTCTCAAGATTAAGAATTCACATATTATCATAGTAATTAAACTATTATCATATTAATTAAACTAGGCACATATAATTATATACGTAACTATACTTGTTTTTGAAGGTAAATGTTTTACATATTTGATTACCAACATAATTCATTATTTCATAAACTACTGCGGATTACCAAGATTCATGAGTTATACTTTAACGTAATTGATACGGTTATGAACCTCTTAACCTCTTTCTTGTTCTTCAATTCCAATTGGGTTGAAACAGACAAGGGAACTTTTGTGGATCGAAATGAGATTGTATTTGAAGGGTGAGTAGATACTTTACAACTATTGCTACTTGTTTTTGGTGTGAAACATGGTGCAGCAAACTCTCGTGAATTGAATTGAAATTAGAGGTTGGTCTTGATATAACTGGTTCAGTGTTAAAGGCACCGAAGCCAAAGGCACCGAATCCTCTCCCGTGTTAAAGGGAAAGGAAAAATAAACAACGCTTCCATTTTAAGCAAATCTTAGTAGGGGTGTGTTTAGTAAAGAACTTAGGGGAATAAACACAAAACATAACTGCAGTTTTTATATGTTATTTTTCTGATCTACAGAAAATTATTCTCAAAATATGAACATCAGAGCATGTAATTGTAAAACCTAATTTTCAGAATTAATGTTTGTGTTGTTTTTATAGATTTTGTTGTTATAAAAAGTTGAAATAGCGATAAATGTCATATTGTTTTCGCTATTTCAACTTCTTTTTTCAGAAGCTATTAACCTATTTCAATAACAAACATTAAAGAGGAATGCTAGCAACGCACTTTCTAAGACACACTTTTCAACACACCCTCTTTGATTGGTTAAAATTCACATGGGTCCCACCAAATCATGTGAGTCCTATATACTTTTTGTGGGTCCCATGTGAATTTTAACCAATCAAAGAGAGTGTGTTGAAAAGTATGTGTTAGAAAGTGGTGTTGCTAGCATTTCTCAACATTAAATTATTTATTATTTTAGCTTTGTTGTATCCCACGAAACATTATGTTATGAATTAAAGAAATGCACACATTTTAGTTTATAAAAGAAGAAAAAGAAAGGTTAAATTGTTGATTTTTGACGAAAACCATAGAAGTGTATGCACTATGATCACTTGGATTAATTATGTACGCTAGATGACTAATTTGAGATTGAATTAGTTAAACTTTTGTAGTGAATGATACTTATGTGATGAATGTGTTTAAAAACCTCAACAGAACAAGCATACCTAAGAGAACACTCTTTCTTTCTAAAAAGTTTTCTAATGTTGCTTTAAATTTGGCTCTCAAATGAATGTGTCTTGTCTTCTTTGCTTTATGTTCATGTAGTACTTCAATTTTGTCTGCTCAAATAAAAAAGTTCAAAAAGTAGGTAAAAATATGTTATATTTTAGGTTTTCCATCATCCTTAATTTTCTCATAAAATCCATAAAAAAAATACCTTTATATATTAATCTTAGATTTAAAAAAATTATACAAAAAATATTATTAAAAATTAGAATTGCAAAAAAAAAGGACTAAGTTCACCCTCTAATTCTATCACGAGCACTCTAACTGCTTTAGTCATTATGAGTATCATCCAATTTCTCTTTACCATTACATTTTCCTTTTTCCGTTTTGATGCAACCAATTTTGGCACTAATCCATAATTCTACATTTCTCTTCATTTTTTTTTATCTCTGCTGCAATAACAACCTTTTCAATTTTGTCACATTCTAAGGAGGAGGCGGAAGAAAGGAACCAAAGATAAAAATAAAACCCTCACTTCTCTTTTAAAACTCACTTCTCATAACTTCCAAAGAAAGAAACCCTCACAAAACCTAGAAATCCACCTCTTTCTCTCTCATGGATACACACCTAACAGGAGACCACATTGTCTTTGTCTCCTTCCCTCGGTCACACACACCTTGATGCATGCATGTTCCACATTTTTAATAAAAATTTCATTCTTCAAACTCATATTCTTTTGTTAGTACGTACTCTAACTTTGTCTGGGAGTTTGATAAAGTTTGAAACTTTGTGTTCCTCTAGTGGTGGACCAATCTTTATGATTTTTCTTAAATTTTTAAGGAACCTCACTGTTGATTTTATATGGTTGTTAATGTGATGTCTTGTTGTGCTGTTTTTGAGCTTATGATTAGTTTTTTCGTTTATTGTGTTGACCACTAGTGTTTGATAATTGTCTTAAGGGATGTTGTGTGCATCTTTTTTTGAGTAGCATAAAATTTATTCAGCCTTGTTGAGTGACTGAATTTATTATGTGGAACTGATTTAGTTATTATTTTGACTTGAAAGTCATTTGTTGCAACTAAGTTGGAAAATAAAGATCATGATGGTACTAAATTCATTTTTGTGAAAAGTTTATATGACTTTTTTATTGGGTTCTACTTTGTTTTGTGAACTATATCCTAATTTCAAACGAAATAAGCGAAGATATCATATTTGCTTGACAATTTGATCCTGTTTTTTATTTAGAATGTGTGTGAGTTGTGAGTTGTGAGTGCCAAAGAAACTTTATTGAAATTGATTAGCATATTTACATCAAAGAATGAGAACATTCGGTGATTTATGTAACTTTTTGGTATATTGGTCTCATTGTTGAGTTCTATTGTAATTCTCATTGTTTGAAATAGAATAAGCCAACCGAAAATGTCACGTGAAGGCAAACATGTCTTTTGACACAGAAATAGTCGAGTTAAAAAATAAGTTGGAAAAGACAATCGGAACATTGACCACCATAAATTGATGAGTTATTAGGATGGTTTGTTAAAATATTTCCGCTTTGGACTCATCAAGACTACAACAAAATTTAGCATCTCGTGTTCTTCGGTTGTCTCCAAAAATTTGGGCAACATATATCGGCGCTGATATATTCCCATGGTCTGATGTCTCAAATTTCATGTAGGAGCGAGTTCCCTTGATTTTTGCCACCATGAAACGTGAAATGATAACATTAGAAAATTAATCTATAAATAAATTCGGTCTATTGTCAATGTCTATTATTTTCCCTTTTAAAATGGAAAAAATAAAATAAAATTGCTCTCGGTTCATCTGAGTCATTACACACATGAAAATATTTTAGTGTTGATAGCCCAGATTATTGGAGACGAATGAAGAGTCCACAAATCTTTTTTCTTTCTTTCTAGCTTTACGGGATCCATAACCCTTGGGAATCTTGAATACGCAACTTTCTTAATGACTCATTAGTGTTAACTTTACTTAGGTGATGGTAATTGATCCGATGGTATTTGAAGATTTGTTTGTTTTCAAAACAGAGTTACGTTTTTATGTGACAAAAGGCAAGATGCATGGCTCGTATGTGACTTTTTTTATGGTTGGTTCAGTCTATTTTAGACAATGAGCATTAAAACTCACAAGATCACTACATGTAAGTTTTGGATAAGTCAGCAATTCTTCTTGTTCTCCGTTGCAAATCTGCTCATCAATTTTAACGGTGTTTGTTTGGGACATGCAACACACATTCTAGATTGATATGTCTGAGAAATAATTCTCTCATATTTTCACATGTTTACATCTTTGACCAAGTTTTTTTAAAATTTTATACAAGTATTTTACTTTTTTTTTTCTTCCTCCCTACCTTACTTTGAATTAGTATAATTATAACCATTGTCAAATATTAAGTATGAATAATTCTTTCTAACTAGATTCCAACTTTAATTTTTGAAATAATGAAAAACTATTTTTTTTCATGATACACCCAATCTCATTGTATTTGACCAAGCATTTAATCATTTACATTTAGGCAAATAAAAAAAAAGTTGATGAGTTCATAACATCGTGTGGTCCTATACCATTAATAGAATGAGAACCATTTTGATAACTTTCTTTTTTATATTCACATTATGTTTTTACTTTTTCTCTTTATTTGCTTTGATTTTTGTATAAATACATCATTTTCTTTGTAAAATTTTGGTTGTCACAAAAGTTGTCATCTAAATGGATGTTCAAATAACATAACTCTAATAGAATCAATTAAATTGAATAATAATAAATAATGATTTAGAAATACTAAGAAGAAAAAAATAGAAAATAACAAAATGTGCCACTAAGGAAGACAAACAATAACATAAAGAGTTGAAAACCCAAAGAGAAATCAAAGAGTGTTAAAAGTTGAAAGTCACACACCATTCACACAAATCCTCCAAAACTCAAAAATTTCTTCTTTTATTTTCATATTCTTATAATTACTTTTTTTTAATATTTGAGAAAATTGAAAATGGATCCTCCAACAAAGAGTTGGAGCATCCATACCCGACCCGAAATCACAACCAAATACTCCATCATCACCCACATCGGCTCCGGCACCTACTCCGACGTCTACAGCGGCCGCCGTATCTCCGACGGAACACCCGTCGCGTTGAAAGAAATCCACGATCACCAATCAGCATCACGAGAAATCACCGCTTTACGCATTCTTCGGGGCTCCGAAAACGTGGTTTTCATGCATGAATTCTTCTGGAGAGAGGATGAAGATGCAGTGATTGTTCTTGAGTTTTTGAAGAGTGATCTGGGTGCTGTGATCAAAGAGGGGTTTGGTGGTGGTGAAGTGAAAGGGTGGATGATGCAGATTGTTAATGGGGTTTATGATTGTCATAGGAATGGGATTGTTCATAGAGATTTGAAGCCGGAGAATTTCTTGGTTTCGGATAATGGGGTTTTGAAAATTGCTGATTTTGGACAGGTTTTGATGATAAAGTTTTGATCTTTGTGTTTTTTTACTTCATTTTTGTGTTTGGTTTTATGTTGTTTGCTTTTCAATGAGTGTCTGTTTATCGGGTTCTGGTAATTCGGAGTTAGGTCAGTCGGTAAGTAAAGTGTGACTAAGAATTGTTTTAGTCAGGATTTGAATTCGGGTTTTTCTATGATATTGAATTAAGTTTATTAACTATTTGAGTTAAATGACTTGATTTTAATGAGTGTGTTTTTCGGACTCTGGTAATCCGGAGTTGGCTTGGGAGATAAGTAAAGTTTGATTAAGAATAGTTTTAGTTAGGATTTGAACTCGGGTTTTTTCAAATGATTTGTTAGTGAGTGAAGTTTATTAACTACAAATCACTTGGTTTTATGAGTGTGTTTCTCGGGCACTCTGAATTCAGACTAAGATCGGGAGGTAAGTAAAGTTTGACTAATAGTTAGTTGTTATAGTCAGGATTTGAACCCGATTTTTTCCGAATGATTTGTTGTTGAATGAAGTTTATTAACTACTTGATTTCAATGACTTGATTTTATGAGTGTGTGCTTGCTAGATTGTTAGAGTTGACTCACTTTATTGATATTTTTTGTTTGCAATTTGCTTTTGTAATGTGCTTTGTGTTGTTCATGGATTATTGCAGTTTTGTGGCAATAGCTGATCTTTAATTGAATGACGCAATTTTAGGATGTTTGGGTTGACTTATTTGAGCTTATCTACTAACATATGTACTCATAAGACTGTTTCAAAGAACTTATGAAAACAGCTTAGGACATGTTTAGAAGTTGTTTTATGCTTATTTTCATAGGCTCCCCAAGATAGCTTATTAAAACAGTTTTATACTTTAGACACAAACAATTTAACTTTATTTTCTCTTTTGTTAATTGTTATAGAAATAGAATATACATACATGCTTAACATGATTAGCGCTTATGGTATAAGCTGCAAATTAAGTTGTTTATCCAAAAATGACCCTAGTGCATGTTTGGAGGGACGTTGAGTTTGGTTGAAGTTTCAAAATGTACCATTTTAGAATTTGCTTGTGTAATGTGATTTGGGTTAATCGTGGATTATTGCGGTGGCATTAGCTTAGTTTCCACTGAATGTTGCAGTTTTAGTGCATGTCTGGATTCACGTTGAGTTTGGCTGAAGCTTCAATGCATAGTTTTTCTTAAAATCACGGTAGCACACTATGATTTCTCCAAATTCACGGTGAATCCAAACATACACTATCATATGTTGAAACTCAAGTGTGAAAAGTTAGGTTCGACTAGAAATTAGTTAAATGAATAGTATATAAGATAGATGATCCATATGATCGTTCTCTTAAAGTTTTGAACGGAGATGTGTTGTTTGGGTCTCTTGTTGGTACAGATCCACATTCTGGATGTAGATTGAAGAAATAATGATTGTGTGTTTGGTTGAGTGATTGGAAATCGCCACCATGAGTGTAGAGTTCTCCCACCGTGATTTTTAGAAGTTTCAATGTATTGTTTCTGGTCCACCGTGACTTCCCACAATGATTTTAGTGTTTTCCAAACACACGCTATATCATAGTAAGTAAGGATTGCATATAGCTCTTTATTGTGTTCTTTGGGGTGTGTTTGCTTGTGTTTAATTTTACTTTGACGCATTCTAAGGTGATTCTTTGTTTTTAGAGGGATTGGCTTCCTGATCTACTATGAATGTTTTTTATTTGATTACTTCTTTCAGGCAAGGATACTTGTGAAGTCTGGATTTGATGCAACAAATCATGGAAGTTCATCCCAACATCCTCATGATGTTATTCCCTTATCAGACGATGCAAACCAAACTGGATATGAAAATCAAGACGAGGAGGAAAGAATGACTCATGATGAATATTTTAGAGTGTTAGATGAGCTGAAAATTCAGAGTCACACATACGACACTGATGATAAGGACACCAACACGTATGACGGTAACAACTCGTGCCGTGCAACATGCACAACTAGCGACGACGATGATGATGCTTGGAAGAATTCTTTGCCGTATGAAGCAAATGAAGAAAGGGATGAAAAACTAGATGGTTTCCTCACATCATGTGTTGGAACTAGATGGTTTAGGGCACCTGAACTACTTTATGGGTCAACAAATTATGGTTTAGAGGTTGATCTTTGGTCATTAGGATGTGCCTTTGCCGAGTTGTTAACATCGAAGCCTTTGTTTCCTGGTACAGGTGATATTGATCAGATTAGTAGAATCATTAGTGTTTTGGGTAATCTCGATGAGGAAGCTTGGAATGGCTGTTCTAAACTTCCTGATTATGCAAGAATTGCTTTTAATAAGGTGGAAAACCCTATTGGTCTTGAAGCATGCATGCCAAATTGCTTGCAAGATGAAGTTTCCTTGGTCAAAAGATTGCTTTGTTATGATCCATCTAGGAGAGCCACTGCGGCGGAGTTACTTCATGATAAGTACTTCTCTGAAGAACCACTTTCTGTTCCTATTTCTCAGCTAAAAGTTCCTTCAACTAAAAATGGACAAGACTAGGATTCTTCAAGTGGGTTTCATGGTAACAAATTAAAGGATTGTGATTCTAATTTTGAAGACTTTGGCACTCAAAGATATGATTGCACCTTGAATTCAATTTTTTTAATTATTGTTAAATATATTTATGATCCCTGTGAAATTGGAAAAAGTTGATTTTGGTCTTCACAAAGGTTTTATTTGTTCTTGGTTCTTAAAATTGCAAAATTGTTTTTTAGTCTCGGGGACGAGGACTGATAATACACTCTTTTCTTAAAAATTTAAGACTATAATGTAGAGATCAAAATCAAGTTTTGACAATTTATAGGGATAGACAATATTTTATTGTTCATGTGTACAAAAATAGTGAATTCAGGGGGCATTATGTTCATGGAATTGAATTTGGTATTTGTGTATTTCTATTGGTATTTTATTTGCTGGACTTCACTTTGTGAAATCTGCGGTTGGAATTTTTCATTTTTATTTTTTTGTGGTTAAAAACAGAATTTAGAATAGCATGCATAGTAGAATATTTTGCTAGTTATGAATGATTGTTTGAGGTAGAACTATGTGGTGTTGTCAAGTGCCAACGTTAGGCAACTCAATAGTTAGAAAGATGAAAGATTCTCACAACCAATGCAGGGTTACCCAAATGTGCTAATAGATAAAAATTTAGGTGAGTTTCATGACTCACTAGTGTTAGGTATATATTATCTACACATACAAATTTCTTTCATTAACAATGAGATTCAAACTTGAATTCTCTAGGATGATTTGAATCTTTATTTAGATCAACCTTTTCTTGACTCTGGTTTTTTCTCAGTTTCCTGGAGTTGAAATAAAGGCCAGGTGATAGCATCATGTATATTTGTTTTAAAAGACCACATGAACGATCTAAAGAGTATTTTTGCATTCTTGAAAGTTAATAATATTTCTCCCAAGAATTATTTGAGAAATTACTGCTTGAAATACGAAATGGAATTTGTGAATTGTGAATTGTGACTTGACAATAACCATGGAAATCTTTGCAAGGAACTGAGAGAGGAAGCTACCACTCCACCAAATAATGTGGTTTTGATTACCAATAGATTTTGTTGCTTACGCTAGTGAATAAGCCCAATAATACTTAGAGAATTACATTGTTTTCAAGAATTTGAAGTGACATTTTGAAGACAAAATCCAAGCCATTACAATCCTAGCAAAATACTATATTACATAATACATACGTTACGTGTTAACAAATATTATGGAAAACATGGATTTCCCCCATTATTTTTCTCGTTGTACAGATTTCTCTATCCATGGACATGGAATCACTGAACCCCAACATGAGATGCTAGTAGTATCAATATGCTAAACCTATTCGTACTATGTTACACTTAAACAATACATAGTTCCTACCTTGAGCTTCTCCTTGTACTATTAAGGTAGACGACCAAGATGGACAAAACGCGTATATGACCATAGCTGAAACTATGATAGCCCAAATTATGCAAAATTATTGCAGTGAATTGAACTCTGTAAGAAGCTCTATTCCTGGGGAAGAAGTGCGATTTCAATTTCTTGAAGTGATTTCCCTTTGGTTTCCACCACATTTCTTTTTACAAAAATTACTGCCATGATGCAGAATGTAGCGAACATTGAGTAAAGCAGTTGTGGACCAAGTTTCTCCAGTAAACGCAAGAACAGTAACCCAACAAAGAAGTTTATGACCTGTACAAGATTACAAGAAACTTTAGAAGGCTTCATTTCTTAATTTAACCATGGTAAAGTTCTGGAATACAAGAGATTAAATTAAAACCATATAACAGAACCTATCAAACTCATCTAGACTAACTGGTGTGCAGCAAATATAATTATAACCTATGAAAACAAACACAGACACTAGACGCGTGCTGTTAATAATTTGAAGAGAAAAAAAATGAATTAATTGAATGTATCACAGGTGTCAGTGATGGACACCGACACATGTCGGACACCAGACACACTTTTGATTAGAAGTATCGGTATTACATAGACTATAATGAATTTGTAATAGGACGCAGCAGAAATTATATAAGTAAGCAGAAGGAAATTACCCAATGAACAGACATACAGAATGCCATGGCTTTGGCTCTGATTCGACTGGGAAAAATTTCTGTTAGAAGTAGACCCGGAACTGGGCCAGCTCCGAGAGCAAATGTAAAGACAAACCTGCGTGAAAGATGAAAAAAATCAGATGAAAACATCCTAAAAAATTCTCTTTTGAAACATCATCTACTAGTGACCTTAATTCGTTAGTAGAATAAACTTCTCTCCAGCAAAGAAAATGTCACATCACTATTTCTACAAATATGAATTTAATTTTACTCATAATTTTCACTACGGATGCATTTGTCAAGAATCAAGATCTGTATTCATAGTAACAGCATACTTACAGTAGCATGCCACCAACGGATAGGTACAAAGCTCCTGCGGTTGGTAAAAGTGTACTTGCTCCTGTGGCTTGAATGATCATTGATATCGCCTATACCGTACAAAAAATATATAATTAAAAAAGTTTTCTGATTAAAGACCATATTGATCTTTTCTTTTTTTTTTTAAATAATCAAAACACTAACACAACAAAGGGAATTTCCCACAGTTATGCTTAGTTATGTGCTTGTGTTGGTTGACAATCCAAACTATAGTCCCCTCATTTATTTATTTTCCTCCATTATTAGATATAGTTTCTATAGATAGTTTAGCTGTGTTATTCTTTTGCTCCTAATCATGAGGAATTCTAATTATGTCTCATAGTTGTCGATATTCATTATAAAAATAATAATACAGTCATTCATATTTTTCAAGTTTTACAATAAACACCAAGCCAGGACTTGAAAAAGGATAACTTGTCCCTGACATGCATATTTTGATGTGTGTGAAAGTCGCCCTTAGTATGATGATATGCGACAACTGGGCTATTAAAGGAAGAAAAAAAAATAATAGAACATCTATCCATAGTTTACCATGCCAAAGAAACTCCAAAAGAGTAGAACCTTCCTTCCAAGTTTATCCATCAAACCCGTCGAAATGATAGATCCTAAGGAAAGCGGAAAAAAAAAATTAGCATTTGAGGATTGAACAACTCAATACTGTCAGAATGAACATGAAACTGTACCTGTCAAATTCGCAACTCCTATGCAGACGTTTGCAAAATCCGATGGCACTCCGGCACTTTTAAAAACAGTTGAAGAGAAATAAAACACAGCGTTTATACCAGATAGCTGTTGTAAAGCAAATAGGGTTGATCCAATAAAAACAACTGCAAAACGAACTCGTGAATACAAATTGACTTTTGGATACCTAAAGAAACTAGTGACAAGCTAACGACAATGACATATACACACAACGACACAAATATCCTAGAGATGGACATAAAATTATATACCTTTAGAATGATGGCCATGAAGCAATTCAGAGAACTTCACAGTGTCAGTATCTTCTCCTCTATCTACCTTGGATAACTGTGACATCGCAAATTTTGCTTCGGATACACCCAGAAGTCTTTCAAACTCAGCTTCTGCTTCAGCAGTTCTTCCTTGCTGTATGACAACAGAGAGAAGTGATCAAGGACTATCAAAAGAATGAGGAGTTGAAGAGATGCAGGGATGAACACTTATGGTAAGAAACTTCCATGCACTACACATTGCCTTGCTAATTAATAAGAACCAAGAACTATTGCAAATCATGCCAAAGAAGGCTAGAAAGAGACTTGAGAATATGTTAACTGTGGAAACTATTCCTACTGTCTTCTATTAAGAAGGGAAATAAGGATAATGCATAGAAGTGAGTAGAAGCCTTCAAGAACTATGAAAACTCCTCGTTGTTTTTTATGACGATTAAATATGGTGAGATTAAAAGAAGCGGGCGTGGTTGGGGAGAGGGGAAGGAATAAAATAAGCAAACCAAAGAGTGTAGGACAACAATTTGCATTTGATATCACTTCATTTTGATTTCTAACTGTCATCACTAGAAAGAAACTAGCTACAAAAAATCAGCATGGGTGGGTTAATTATGCAGCATAAAAAAATCTTTAGGGCTTTTTACTTTCTGGAGTATTTGATCATTGCAGTAGATTACAAGATAATGAAGCTTGCACTTAATTGTAAATGTAAAAAGACATAGAGAGCACTTCAACAAACTAACAGCTTCATTAACATAGAGATTTCAAGATAATCAAACAAGTATAGAACAACCACCAAGCCTTATCGCACTTATCGCACTAAGTAGGGTCGGCTACATGAATCAAATGATGCCATAGTATTCTATCAAAAACCATGTCTTTCTCCAACTCATTTATCTCTAGACCCCTAACATTAGGAATCCTAGTATTGGGATTCCTTCCTAATAATTTCTCTAGGTCTACCCCTACCTCTAGTGATCTGACTCCCATCCATCTGATCTACTCTCCTAACTACAAAATCCACAGGTCTTCTCTCTACATTCCCAAACCACCTAAGTCTAGTTTCTACCATCTTTTCTACCATAGGTGCTACCCCAACTCTCTCTCTAATGTCGTCATTTCTAATTCTATCCCATCTAGTCTTACCACACATCCAACGCAACATCCTCATTTCTGCTACGCTTACTTTATGTTCGTAAATATAACAAGTTATAAATATAATCATAATAAGAGATGATGTCCAAGATGAAATAGTGTTAGGTGTCAACCTTGTATAACCAATGTGGACTCTCTGCACAGAAGACCATAGCCAGAGCAAGTATAGCTGCAGGTATGGTAGATACCCAGAAACAAACCCGCCACCTGAGTTAACAAATTCAGGGCATATTATAAAAGAGATCAAGTATAAATATCACATAATATGAATTTAAGAGTTATATCATACCATCCAGAAATTTCTTTGACAGGGATTCCAATAAATAACGATCCCAATATACCAAAGCATGTTGCAATCTGGATTAACGCCCCATAGGTACCACGCACAAAAGCGGGAGAAACCTATCATTCAAGATAGCAATCACATGAATAACCACTATACTTTTATCTTTGCCAGTGAAACAGAGGCAATTTACTTACCTCTGTCACATAGAGAGCAGCAACGGGAGGGCCCAAGCCCAAGCCAGTTCCAACAAATAATCTTCCTACAAGCATGCCAAACAAGTTGTTTGTTGCTGCACTGAATATTCAAAATTTCGAATGAGATTATTAGCCATAAGAACTTATACTTGAAAACATAGAGATAAAACACTAAAATGTAAAAACTTTCGCTGACCAAACTGAAAAGAAATACATACAGGGGTCAGATGTTTCGGCAAAAGCAACTTGAAAAGCATACTGACTCCAGTATAATATATATACACTAACTTCCGTGAGGAAATCTAAGTCGTGCACCTTAAAATCAAACCTAAGGGTCAGCTAACAGAATACCCTTTTCACCTATGATTTTGAAACTCATAAAATGGGTGATTTTCTCTGTTGTTATAACATTATCATTAGGATATACTTAAGAATATATGAAAGATGAAGGATATATATTCTTTTCTATAACTTACAAGGTAGCATGACCATATCATAATGGGAGAAGAGCCCCCAGTGGAAACCATAAATGATATATTCTATGCTTCCACAATAGCGAAGAGATCAACCTTTAAACTAGAAAGTTAACAAATAAAACTGAGTACTAGCACATGAATAAAATCATAGAACATTGTTAACCTTACTAAGTTCTGTTGATCACATGGATAATAGATATCGACATATCTTAGCTGTACTATAGTAGCATGAAATTGACAAGGACAAACTTGCTTTATCAATAGAAAGAACCTCAAAGACTAATACTAATTATGCTCCTTGCAAAGGCACAATGTATAAATTCAAATTTTAAAATTAACTAATAGAACGTCAACACTAAAAACAATGTAAAATCTAAGAAAAGTTGCAAAGAAAATTCTCATTTATTCCTCACAAAAAAAAAGAATGAATCAAACAATGTATATTGAATCTGAAAGTATAACCTCATTGCAGCACCAATTATCATTGGCAAAGCACACAACTGGAAAGCCCTGCGTCGCCCCACCGCATCAGCAATCCAGCCACTCAGTAAACATCCAAACAATGCACCACCAAGACATATGCTCACCACCAGACCTTCATTTGAAATCAACCCCAAAAAAATCTAATTATAAGAAATTTAACTATAACATGATAGTATCAAACGAAGTACAGGTTTTGGAATCTTATTTTTCACCTTCTGCCAAGGTATTTCCATTGAATCCAAGATCCACAGAAATGCTTTCCAGTGGTTCATTAACAACTCTGTAGAACCCAAAAATCAAAGGATCAAAACTGAAATATTTAAATAATTCCCAATTAAAGCCATAAAACCAAGAGATGGCATGGAGAAATAGAAACTAAGGAAGCACAAACCCGAGATGGTATCCAAATAGGAATGAAGTAATAGTCGCCACAAGTACATGTGGTAAAGAAAGCTTCCATGAAGGATTTGTGGTTTCCTTATCAATGAAGTTGTCCAAAAGATCTATCAGACATATATACAGCATGATTAGTATTTACCATGGTTGAAGAAATAATAAAAAATATGCAGTACATCACGAAAAAGACACTTTTCAGTTATTAGATTCAGCACTGCAGTCGACTGCAAACTATCAATAATAGAGACAAGAGCAATAACATATAAATGAAACTATGAAAGCCAGATTAGATGAAACTAACAAAAGCAAAATTAGATGATTTGCTTTTCTTTTGAATAATAAAATGTTGAAAGGAATATGTTGAAAAGGTAGTAATGATTTCAGAAGTAGGTTATTTCTATGAGGGGGTATTCAGGTTCAGGTTAGATGCAATATTTCACAACAAAGACTAACGAGTTAAAAGATGTCATGTAATCTGAAGTACATTTGTAAATTTTAAATGAAGAGATACCTAAGTTTTCTTCCACGTCTTCTTCCATATTTGAATTATCTTTTGAAGGAGTGCGTTTGTACATAATAGAATTTTCACGGTGATGCCCCCACATGCCAAAATTTCACCTTAAAGCTTGCCCAAATCAGCTTTACTGAAAAGATTTGGTTTATGTGAGTGTAGAAAACAATATAACTCATAGGTTACAAGAAATATCAGCAAACTGAAAGGAAAAAAAAAACGAAGTTAAATAAAGCAATGTCTTATGAGACACTAACAACATTGTTTATCCCGTAGGAAGTCTAATTAAAAAACAACCTAAGCTCCTAATATATCTATCTTCTTTCTCTGAGAACCAAGATATATTTCTTGATTTTAATTAAATACAGTGTTTCATCAGCTTTTCAAACAATCCTCTCCCAATTCTGGAGGCAGGGCTATCTACATCTATATAACATACAATGAACAAAACTAAAATCTTAATGAACTATGATCTATCAAAACTCCAAGTTCAATGTAACTCAAGCATGTACTACACACAAAATAATCCTCTCATAGCAGCTATTATTCCCACTAAAGTTATGATACCTCCTTGCTTGTATGTTACTTCTTCTTTTTTTTCTTTTTTTTTACAGTGATTCTGTGCAGGAACAACTACGTATCAGAACTAGAGGAGTCTTGAGAATATTCTTACCCTAATCTTACATAAGATAAGACCATGTTTGGATAAACAACTTATTTTGCAGCTTATAGCATAAGTGTTTATGAATAAGCTTTTTCTATAACACAAGATAAATTAAAGTGAAACTGCTTTCGTATAATCTATAAGCTATTCCATAAACTATCCTAGAGAACTTATAGAAATAAGCTGAAAAAAGTTATAAACATGTCATAATTTGTTTTCATAAGTTCTTTCAAACAATGTCACTAGCTTATATAAGCACAAATAAGTTTATCCAAACATATCTAAACACAAATGCATTCTACCAAAGCCAAACTAGCAAGAAAAGTTTCAAGCACTCAAAAACAGTAAATGACAACAACAATAACGTATAAAGTACAATTCTTCATAATTTCCACATCATTAGAATCAGATTCAGATTCTAACATCACTCATAACTCATAGAAAATTCAAATCACTGTATCGTAACCTTATCCCTACTAATCTACACAAAATCACCGAAAATGAATCACAAATTCACAGAAATTCCATTACTCTGCAAATCAATCGGTTCAAACAAATCCAAATCCAATAACAAACTTCATTTGTTGCTTTATTTTAAAATAAATATATAAAATAACAATTTAGATTTCCACTACTCCAGTGTGAACACACTGAAGATATCAAATTCCTCTGTTTTTCTAAGCATACAAAATATCGAGAGAAAAAACCGTAAAAAATAAATAAAAAACAACAAAAAAAAACTGAATCTATGAAAACTTGTTTAACTAAATCAAAAAAAAAACGAACTAAAACGAGATCACTAAAACAGATAAATATGAATGAAAAGAAACACAAAGGAAAATAAACTAGGAAGCACGGACACAGATATAGATGCAGATAACGTCATGACACGTCGAAACCGATAATAATACGAGAATAAATAATAATTGAATTGAATATAATCACATGTGTCGGTTAAAAACATGTGTCAGACACCGGATACATCTTTGATCAGAAGTATCGGTATTACGAGAGAATGAAATGAAAAAATAGTTTGCAATGATTACGTACCAATGAACAGAGAGCTCCGATCTATAACAGAGCTCTCTTTCTCTCTCTTTGAAACGGAATGAGAGAGAGAAGGTGGTGAAACGGAAACGGTTATTGAGAAACGGAATAGAAAATGCTAACGTGCGCGGGGTGTTGTTGTTGCTGGTTTATGAAGGAAATGAGAAAAGAGAAGAATCTGGTACCGTACCGATTGATGACTGATGAATATGATGGTTGTTGGTTTGCGAGGTAAAAAGAAAGAAGGAACGAGAGCTTTAATGCCACTCGTGTATAAAAAGTAACAGTATTCGTTACGTTTTTTTTTATAAATTAATAATGTAAATTTTTTTGGACAAAAGTGATTAATTAATAATTTAGTGAATGGTGGGACACTGTTCTGTACTAAGACGAGGACATGTGTCTCTTTTTTGTCGTATGTTGTGAGAATGAAGGTGAGGTCGTAAAAGGTGTTAGTTTCCTATTGGTCAATATGGGGCCACATAGAGACCAATGGTCTCAATACTCCCAATGGAATCTTGATTTAAATCTTGTTTCATTTTCTTTACTAGTAACATTTTCATGAACACACCGTTGTTTATTGATTTTGTTGTTTTTTAGCTCTTTAACTAGGTTCTTCAAGGAACAAACTTAGCATGAAACATTTTTTTTAGGATTATTAAACAATTCTAATATGTTTAGAGATGTGATTCTTTTTGTTTCTAAGAGAGAAAGTTTGTGTTGGATTACAAAAGTTTGTTAGGATTCCTGTTAACAAGAGTACTTATATGTCTTCTTTAAAAAACGAGTACTTACATGTCATTTATTAAAGGGTTTTTCGCGGTTAAATTTATGTCCTTGCAAATCGTTACAAGCTGAGTCAACGTTTATCGACATAAATGTGATTCTTTTTCATGACAATAGAACCTACGATAACAAAATGAATTCAAAGCCTTATTTTTAACAAATTAAATTAATTTAACAAATTACGCGTATCATATGTAACAACACATTTTCAAGATGTCGTAGAAAATTGGATGGCAGGATTCTCATTTAATGATGGTTGTGGTGATGCGCTTATTGTTAAGTTGTTTGGAATTTATAACAGTTTGGTCCTTTTGATAAACAATTCGGTGTTGCATGTTGAGTGTGACACAATCTCCACTGAAATCATAAACCTACTTATGGACAGACAATATCACTTCTTCCATGCTTATGCTTCTGTACTAGCTAATTAAAATCACAAGTTTGTTGGATTATCTCCCAGATTTGATGTTCAAACATGTGTTCTGCGAAGGCAATGCATGCGCAAATATTTTGGCTAGGTTGGGAAGGAATTCTACTCTTAGAGTAACAACTTGGGTGACACCCAGGGGCGT